>Ga0209782_1001451_pt1 | contig 12372 bp, 9 predicted proteins | sample WorMetmaBAHAMAS1_FD_187390 | JGI IMG/M metagenome (GOLD analysis project Ga0209782, IMG submission 187390) | Marine gutless worms symbiont microbial communities from Max Planck institute for Marine Microbiology, Germany - Inanidrilus... | ecosystem: Host-associated > Annelida > Digestive system >... | reverse complement strand
CAACTTCGACGTCTCTCTGTTGATTGGCAGTGACGACGACGTCTCGTTGGGCCTCAGACACATCTCCGAGTCGAGGACACAGCCTGCAGCTGGCACTAGCGGGACTGGACGGCGACTCCCGCATGGCGCCAAGTCGGTGCGACTGCGACCGAACACGTGGAGTTACGTGTCGTCGAAGCCGACAGCTTTACAGCCGGAATACATCGTCGTTCAGCAAGAACCGACAGCGGAGAGGGACGACTCGTACCTGGCAACATTCACCGGTGGACAAGAGTCGAAAGAAACAGAAAACTGCCTCGTCGCCAGAAGTTCGTCTTCGCCGCAATTTTTCTTGGATTCGGCTCAGCTATGCAAGTTGGGGTCATCCACAGAAGACCGGCAGCTGGTCGACCTTGTTCGAGCCCACACCGCTGACTACCGCGTCATGTTATCGGCGGTCAGCGGTCGTCGCGGCGATTCCGGAGACGACAACAATGATGACAGGTTTCGTCGCGAGGACCATAGCGACGATGCGCAGTCCAGCTTGACCCAAACACCCCAGTTGGAGTCTTCAGCCATTCCACAGCAGCAGCAGCAGCATGAAGAACGGAAGCTCTTCGGTCTTCCAGGTCGCATCACCGTCAGCAAGCGTGAAATAAACATGATGTCGCCGTTGAGTTTCTAGTCGCCAATGCTTCTGCGCGTCACTAATGACAGGACGTTTTGAAAGCCATTGGCGGTACGTACGATGACTGATAAAAACATCTAACTCATAACGAGATGACTTTTAGTGCTCGTTGCGTTTGAGTTAGGCTACGCATCTACGGTGAAGACTGCAGTTCTCAGTTGCTGTAGTGTAGGCAGTTTGGTAATCATTCACTGTGCTGATTCGACTTGCAAGCATTAGCAGTTATGGCATTGGCCAAAATAGACAGCGTGAAAGAATTGCAGTGTTTTAATTTAATATTACTAGTGTTCTTGCTATTTAAATAACTTTTGTAAAACATCAACCCCTTCAACAATGCCAGACGAATTCACACTACTAAGTTACTAACAATAAATTGACTGAGTGAACTGAGGATACAGTAGACATGGTTGTGAGAATGTTGTCAATCCCTGGACAATGTTTAGTAACAACTGCATGACGGCAATAACTCCCCACACCCCAAAATTCAAAACGATCGCCCCATTAAGGGCATTGTGGTGTATGTGTGAAATATCACGTTCGCATGGTTTAGTTTTCCAATCCTTTTTGTGACCCCAAATTTTGCTCAAGTCCAGTGGCGTATTTAGGATTTCACAAAGGGGGGGCACCCTCCCCTTCCCTGTGTCCCTCCCAACCGATAGTTGCATTTGAAGCAAAAAAAATTTCATAAATGGTGCTATAAGAATCAGCCACGTTATTAGCACATGCAGTTTTTGCCAGTGTTAACAGTACTGAGGAAGTGAGACCAAGAACTCAGCTGTCATTGAGAAACTGCGCAACGCTACTACTACGTCACTGAGTTAACTCACAGTAACAGCCATTAAAACTGGTGCCAGGGGGAGGGCTTGAAAATTGCCATTCCCTATTGACAAAGACAGTTGCTGTTAACTCGGCTGATATTACAGTGCGCAGCCATGTTCAATTGCGAATAAAGTATTCCGATTTCTTGTGCAAAGAGTACTTAGTGGTGTTTATCACTGTGCAAAATTTGCTTGCAACGCCTCGGTCGTTTTTGATAATACAGTAGTTCGAATATTTTGTACATTTGGCTGTAAAAATATTAGTAGCAAAGGCCAGACTCGTGCTGTAAGGCCAGAATAAAGCCAGCAAGGCCAAACAAAAATTGTAAGGCCAAACACTTCTCTGTAGAGCCAGGTTCGACTTTTCTGGCATTGATTAACTCCAAATGGCAACTCTTGATAGCAGTGTGAGACTATTGATTTGCTACATTTTCGGTTGACGGACCTTGGCCCCCCTTTCGGCACGTCGTCGACGGCCCAAAGGGGGGCATGGCACAATGGTAAATACACCAGGGCTTATGTCCCGAGATTAAATCGCAGAACCGATTTTTATGCGGTGCTTTGTATAATGTCAATTCCGGGTTATTGTATCCCTAGAAGGATAAAAATGTAGAAAGTTTCTGTTTCCCTATTTTTACCCCCAAACACCCTAAAAAGGGACACGAATAGGCGTTTTACAGCCAAATGTACAAAATATTCAAACTACTGTATTATCAAAAACGACCGAGGCGTTGCAAGCAAATTTTGCACAGTGATAAACACCACTAAGTACTCTTTGTACAAGAAATCGGAATACTCTTCATTTGTAATTTTGTGGGGCAAATTTTTGCCCCACAAATCTGAAAGAGATAAATTGCTGCATCTGAGCAGCAGTTTGATTTCGATTAAATTTTGCATGCTGACGCATGTAAGCCCTCCAGATGCAATAACACATCATAACAATGTACAGTGCAGACATAACCAGTCAACATGACAGCCATCACTGTTAACCTGTTAAAAATATCAAACTTAAACCAACCAAATCTTCTACAGATAGTGTTTTGACTTTTGTTTCTGTATCATATACCTTTTTAAAATTACAAATGAAGAGTATTCCGATTTCAGTAAATGTACTTGTGCAAAGAAACTTCATGCTTTCTACTGCTGCAGTGAAATGAGATATTTTGTTATATTCAGTTTACAGTTTGCACTCCTTTCAGAAGGATGACGGGAAGAGCATCTAACCTGCAAATACTGAACTCAAATTCCAAAGGTTCACCTGGACATAATTCCACAAAACAAGCCGAGTTAAAAATCCCTGTCACATTCAAAACATTATTCAACATTTTTACAGCTAACCCAAAGATAACAGTAAGCATGCATGAATTTCATATGAAATGCACGTTGTAATATCATAAATTAAAACCTGGAAGCTAATATCAATATGCCATGGCATACATTGATCTTGAGAAAACTGCAAATGTGACCGGCATTAGTACACATACTCGGGCCATTATTTAATTTCAGTCGCTGCCTCAGAATCTAACAAATGTCAAAATAGATAACAGGAAACACACTAGCATGCTACAAGGTGACAAAGTGCATTTGGTTACTCTTTAAAAATATGTTAACCTAAATTTACACATAAACAGAGGTCTAATTAACTACAGAGACACAGGAACTTAATCAAAACTGAAATAAAACTGAGCAGTGACCATGCTGGATTTACAGCTTGTTGAACCAAATCAACACAAGCAGCATACTTTACAGTGACAACACAGTGTGTGCTACATCGTCTAAATTTATGATATCCATCTATTAACAGATCTCCAAGCACTTACTACTCCCTTATAGGACCAATGTAGCCACTTACAGTGTCTGTAAACATGGTCCAGGGTTCACAACATGAGCATGCTGCCCAGCGACAATCAGTAGCCGCTAGAGTATTTACGACTGTTTACTTGTGTGTCTCAAGTTGGACAACAAAGCAAGGCAAAGGTTGGCCACCGCAATCGGCTACGATGTCTTATCTCAGCGCTAGAGTGCTACATGAGAGTGGTGAGCTGAATGCGGCGAGGTGGTTTCTGTTTGTCGGAGGCAGGCATGGCTGGACTGACATTCAACACGGGCGAGTGATCACTGCCAGCGCCGGGACGTGGCAGCGCCTGATGTACAGATGTCGGTATCATGGCCGTGGAAGGCGGCGGCATCAGACTGGATGTAGTGTCACTGGACAGTTCCAGCTCCAGATGCAGATCTGCATGACTCGGCTCCATCTCACAAACCTACACATCAGTCACACACACAAACTAGAAACTCCAGCAATCATATCGACCTGCATACTCAGTTAGCCACACTAGCAGTGCAAACTACATGACCTTCACTTCGACCTTTTGAGTTCAGGGTCAATGCATGCTGAGGTCCTGCCACGGAGTATGTGTACTAAGACTGGTGTTGATAGCTCAAGCCGTTTTCCTTTTAGAGTGCGAACACACACACATCGACACAAAGACAAAGTCAGCAATGCCTCTGATCATCCTACCCACACATTGGCAAGTAACTAGAATATTTATACAGCACATTACGCAATGCCTCTGATGTGCTAACATGCTCCAGTACAATAAAAACTAGTGTATCTTTAATCATTGCCTAAAAGTGTCTTTGTTAACTGACATATCAACATCGCTACTGCCAGCATCAACTACTGACCTCACTGTGTATATCAGATGCTGATGATTTTACAATGAATTTGTACTGATCACAGTTGAAGTTTATGAAGTAAATACGAAACGTACAAGTTAACAGCACCGTGAAAAGATGGAAAATTTGAAGAGTACAATCAATAAATTCAGATGATGTTGCACAAAACTGCTGGTGTTTCTCAAACAAATTTCATGACAAAAACGTTGGCATTTTTTAATACAACAACAGTCTCAGACTCAATTATCAACATCATCAGTAGAAAATTACAAATACACAGAAAATAGCATGTTTGAGTATCTAAAAAAAACTGCGGCTTCAATCATTTGCAACACTGACTCAATTAAAGATGTAACACCATTTGCAGCACTGCCGTGGGTCTCATATAATGGAATAAGAGGGGAGGTTCTCAAAAAAATTCTTAAAGATCCGGGATAAAAACTGCAAAAATGCTACAATCTGAGGCCACTTCAACCAGACAAGACTTAACAATTTAAAACATTCCAGGCAAATTTCAGACTGTGCCCAGCTCCTGAAAATCTCTGGAGATTATTGATGTAGCATGGACTTTTTGTCTTCCACAACTCAAGTAACAGTGTAAAATCAGCAAAGCAACAAACTAACATAAAAATTGTAATTAAAATTGTTCCAGAAGCGAATACAAGTCAGGACCTACTTCTGTAACCTGCATGTCTCCACAAACTTCCACGCATTCAGGCTTGTAATTATTCGTCACTTCGGAGTTTGTTGTTTGGCTGAAGTCACTGTCTCGACCAATGCACAGCCGCATGCCACCGACATCCGCAGCACTTGCTGCTTGTCGACATTTCTCACCAACCACAACGTTTTTCGTCACTTCTGTCACGCCGCTCGTCAGTTCACACGGACTCTTTGTAAAATCCTCCACATTAGTGCTGAGCGTCTGTAGCACAACACGCCTGGCCTTCTTCCGCTGTGGCGAGTGATCTCCGTGCACAGGATCAGTGACTGGTGCAGACTGAACTACAACTTCTTTCTTCGTCGTCGCATTCTCATTCTTGGCTTCTGACAAGCACTCAACAGCCTGGTAAGCTGGCTTGACTGGCAACAGCACAGGTTTCACCGGTGACAGTGCGGGTGCCACTTCTGCTGCCTCAAGTTTCTTATAGATTGTTCCCAACTCATTTTCATCAAACGTTATCAGTGTGCAGTAACCATCAGTTGACGAAACAACCAGCAGCTGACCATCGTGTGACCTGATGAGTAAGCCACACAACAACATGTTTGACTTTCATAATTACTGAAGCACATAATATATATATTTTACTGACAATGTCATGTAATCCAAGGCCAATTTTAATGCAGTAGAAGCCAGCTTATTTTACTGCACAGAAGCAGGAATAATAGGAAAGGAAAAGAACCTTAAAACACAAAACAATATACTCAGAAGAAATGGTATGTACACTGTGTCTCGAAAAAATAATACCACCCAACCACCATCAATAATTTTAACAATAATGGTTCGATTACAATAATTTTTGGTACAAATATTAGTAGAGTGAATATGCCATCGAATGATGGTTTAATTTTCCACCTCACCAGTTTAATGTACATACCTTACCTTGTGAAACTTTAAAAACCTAAAATCATGAATTTAGCCTCAAACTGCACATATCCCAATGCAAGGAAGTTAAATGCAAAACTTTAATTAATAGCAAAATTTTATTCTGCTTTATAGCTTTATTTTACTTATTTATCATGCAATTTCTGGCTTAGAATGAATAGGAATAAGTTTTATTTTGTCAACGAGCTGAAGAAGTGACTTGTTAACACCTGGCAGTCTACAGCTATTGATGCAGCCGTCGCCAAGTGGACAAGGCGACTGGCAGTGTGCGTAGATGCAGGTAGACAACATTTAGAGCACTTGTTGTCAGCTTCTCATAAGACCACAATAGAATCATGGACAAATAAAGAGAAAATAACTTGGTTTATTCTCAAAAACATGAAAAAGATGTTCCTTTACTGCTGACTTTGTGATTTTAAGGTTTGTAAAGTTTCCTAAGGTATGTACAGTGAACAGGTGAGGTGGGAAAATAAACCACCTTTCGATGGCAGATTCTCTCAGTAATATCTGTGCCAAAAATTTCTGGAATCAGACAACTCTGGTTAAAATTATCGTTGGCAGTTGGGTTGTATCGTTTTTTTGAGACACAGTGTATACGCAAGACTGTGATAACTTAACAGGACTGTTCAAGGCCATAGGCAGTTGGGCACACTGAAGAAAAAGTAACACTTCAGAATTAGAAACAATATAACATAACGACACAAAGACGATTGTTTTAATGATGCAGCATCACTGTAGATCATTCTGAGTAACCTTTAAGGTCATTTCCACCATCACAGAAACTGTTAAATGTTATTCAGCACACAAGATCTGTCACAAACAAAAACACACAACTGGATGGCAGTGGTGTCGGAAGAGCCAACACGAAGGCAGCAACGTCCATTCTACCTACCAGGAGTGGTGAATGATTACAGGATGAGGATGCGACCAGTGCTTCGTACATGTCTTTCAGTGCTATGACACTGTCAACTGGGTGAACATCCGGACCATTTTTAACTTGTGCGATCTATCCAGAAAGGTTGCTTACCGAAACATGTGGAGGTAGAAAACTAGCGGTGAATCAGCCAAACCAGATTCAGATGGAAGAATGACCATTAAAACACGTGTATGGAAAACGGTGGCGATAATCGTTTTCTTAAAATAAAGACTGCTACAGCCTACAGCGCACACGTCACACACATCTAACCATGTTAAGTCGCTGAGTGTGTGGTAGTGAAGGTTTGCAAGGTACGCAAATGGCCGCGACTGCTGTGTATCGTAGAGATGAACCGCATCTTCACTGGCCACAGCAAATATCATTCGATACGGCAACCTGAACACCAATCAGCCACTCATTTGCATCACAGGTCACTCGTGGCAAACAAACACATTACAACAACAACAGTAAGCAGAGCAATACAACTGCAGCAAATCGTGCACTTGTTGCAGGTAAGAGAAACAAACAGCAGCTGAAACCATGATGCCATTGCTAACAGATTCAGAAAAAAAAAATAAAATTTCAACCTGATTCATCCACCTACAAACCACATTTTGTTGTGAAACAGATAAACATAATTTTTATTGCATAATAATACTGAGCAACATATCTGTAGCACATCTGTAGCATGACTATTACAATATCAGTTTGGTACATTTCACTAATCAGTTAAGAGTTAATAAATATTAGGCTGCTAATTAAAGTAAATGCTAAAAGCTCATAAAAGTAAGTAAATTAGTGTGAACAAGTACATCAGTGACGGACTAATGCATATCGCCGCATAGCATCGCTGGACCCCAGAATCAAAGTTCACCAAATTTGGGAGAGGTGATGTCCATTGTCCATTCCCCTAATTATGCAAAATTTTGTGGCGATCCGACAAGAAGTGTCCGAGATATCCGTGATCGAACATTTGTGCTACCTGAAAAAGTGTCTCAAAGTTCACCAAAAATTTACAGGGGATGCTGCTCACCAAACCCCATAACCAACCGAAATGTTGTCGCAATCGGTTGGTTAGGGAGATATCTACAATCAAAAATTTGTGCTCCCGAAGAAGTACACTAAAATTCACCAAAATCGCTTAAGATCTGCCATCCCCTATAGCCCCCATCATACCAAATTTCATCAAGATCGGTGAAACCACCTTGGAGAAAAGCGTTACAAAAATTTTTTTACACCCTTCAATATTTTGGCTCCCCAGGGGGACCCCCTGGGCCAAATATCACTGGTCTGGGTGGTGGGGTACAACAACCTCCTCTAGCTACATGCAAAATTCCGCCCCATTCCGACGACCCCTTTCTGAGATATCTGCTGACAAACTTCGTCGGTTTTGTTGCCGGTGTGACCCACAAAAAAAGACCCCCCCCAAAAAAAAACATACAGTAAACGATATGTCTCCACATTACATGCGGGGACAAATATTACATCATCTTAAATTCTTAATTACCAGTAAGATCACAGCTTTCAGTATGTTTTATTTTTATCCAATCTTTGGGACCAATATTCTGATCATTTTCATTAGCCTCATCTTCTACTCCTGACGTACTTCATATTGTCCACGTCTTTTCTGTCAATTCTCCGGTCTCATCATCCCTTGTAGTATTTTTCCAAACATATAAACATGTCCAATTCAACCGTATGTGTAGACTGTCTGCCTCCTTCAGAACTACATTCACAGATAAGGTCTCAGACCAGATATTCTCTGCTAGTTGTTTTTATGTTTTTAATTCTCTTTTGTTATTTTCTGTGACAGTTCCCTGAGTTAAACTGTCTTCCCGTCAGCTTTTTCGCACACATTAAACTTTCATATCATACAGTAGAAGTGTTGCTAACATAAGCTAACAAAACTTACTGAACAAAATATTTTCAGAAATATGATGTTTCTTCTGCAAACAGACTGAAGTGAAATTCCGATTTTTCCAAAATGAACAGATTCAGACAGGTTTTAACTGCAAACTAGACAGCATTTCATACTGGTACTCACTTGAACAGTGTTTCATACTTCATCCATTCTTCCTGCTCTTCTTTATTTTCTGAAAGGTACACGTAGGTACAAGAAAAAACAAACAAAAATGAATAAGATTACACACACACATGAATTTCACCTTTCACCAATTTGGACACCAAAAAAACCATTGGTCCAGTAAAAATCATATCTCGTTACTCCGAAAAGTTTCAATAAAGATACATTTCTCAGACATAACCCAACGTCTGGCAATTCAGTCAAACAAAAGCTAATTAATGCACACAGAAAGTAAAAGATTCAACCATGTTCACCTAAAAACTGAAATTCATTTTTAATCTTAAAGTGGTTTATGGATAATTAATAGGTGGCCACAACTTACCACTGTTACAACGGCAAAGTCAAAACAACAACAGTCACCTGTGACACAGCTACTAATCATAATAACATGTTTTCAGTTTTTGCAACAAGCCTTGGGAGCTAGAAGATAGTGCATTCTCCATTTCCAGGCCAAATGTCATAAGAAGCGACCACACCTGCATTTAGCTTTTTTGTGTTATAGTATCTTTGTGTTTCTGATGAACGGTCAGTTTGTTGAGTTAGGTTTAGTTTCCTCACTACTAACCGAGAGATTGTCTGAAAACAGCATCTCCAAAACGACCAACTTTGTGAGTGTTGAGTAGGATGTAAAATCTTAAAAAACTCAATCAATTATCTATCACAATGTATTGCATTAGTGCATTATAGGTGGCACTATATAAAAACTGTCAATAAACTCTGAAGGTTTGATGCTATGATGTCAGTGTCCATCTGTCTGTCCGTCTGTCAGTGACGTTTGTGCATTGTGGTCACAGGGTGCAATGAATGCCAGATACCTTTGCATGCTTGGATAGATGGATGTCTTTACTACTTACTCACAACGCCACACCCGGATGGTTGGATGGGATGATGCCGGGATTTCTGGTGGAAGAGGGGAGGGGTATTGAAAAATTGGTAATTGTAGCGATATCGCTTATTTTAGTTATTTTTTATCGATAAACAGTAAGCACGTGACGTATTTGTTTATATGAACGATATTAAAATTTTTTTAGTAATCTCGGTAGAAAATGCATTATATATCTGAAGAATGGTTGGTGCTAGAGCTTCCCACATCTCGCGCTATGCTAGCCACTGCTAGGCCCTATTGTACTAACAATGATGTAATTCAAACAAAAACTGTGCAACACGTCAAAACAGCAACATATACTACCAGACGACTTCAATGGAACTCGACGTGAAATTTTGCGAAGTTCAAACAGCCGAGGGCAAAATCGAACAACCAGAGTCGGCTTAGACGGTCCAATGAGTGACATAACAGGTCTAAGTATACACAGAACAAACGAATGAACAAAAGACTTACAAAATGACAAGAACCGTTTTTGCATTCTATTTATAGCTGTGCAATTCGATGACAAAACTTTACACCAAACTTGTGTTTTAAGTAAATTTTTCAACATCCAGGAAAAGTAACAAGAAATCAAATCACTGCAGCCATTGATGTAAAAGTAACTCAATATCCAAATACAAAGGCCATAGTCATAGACAATGACAGACGGTTGCAAAGGCATATAAAGATCAACTGAATTTACCTGGTTAAGTTTGAGCGGCAAAAGACATAGGTTGTGTTGATGCCTGTTGCAGGACCAGAATCCGCTGCCGAAGCAGGGCTCTCCCAGTAACCAGCAGGAGCTACTAGCAGCAGTCCATCGGGGCTGAAGTCCAACCGTCGGAAAAACGTTTTCATCGTCTCCGCTGAGTGGAACATGCGAATTGCCTTGTTGCCTGGGACCTGAATCCGCTTTACGTCGTGTACAAGTTGCCTCGATGTCAGAGAGAAAAGCCGCAGACTTCTGCACACATCGAGCACAATATGACATTTAGATGACATATACGCTCTACATGTACTCTGACAATAAAAATATTCACTTACAGTCAGTACAAACTGTCGAGAAAAATGATGCAAATATGTTCAGCACATAAGCAGTACTTCAGCTCAAAAACACTGCAATTATGAATTAGGAAGTGTCAATGAGCAAAGACTAACTAGCGTTAAAGATGCTCTTTCAGATAAAGTTCCCATTAAATTTGACAAAACTGTTGCTAAAAACTTTTAAAGGCAAGATTACATATGGCTTATAATAATCAGCAAACATGCAATAACAGTTTAAAATACCACAAAATATGCAATGCGATGTAGAAAATATGAAGCAACATTGCACAGACATGAATAACAGGTGTAATATTTATTTACTCTTCGCATCATTAAGTCACAGAAGCAGGTTATAGAATCTATTTGTGATGGACATGCTGGGTTGCCTTCTCAACAGTGTAAGCACCATCATGCTGCACTGTGACATACTTCTGCACCTATACAATGCAAAAATAGAGAGAAAATGACCTGTCATCACTCAGCGATGCAAGATACTGGCCGACAGGATCAATGGCAACTCCCTGAACAAAGCCTTTGTGCTCTGTGAACATCCACATCTTATGACCTATACATCCACCACAGTCAGCATCTCAACACAACTCAGCATCAGCAACAGCTCAGTACCTCACAGTTATGCACCGCACATTGCCTAGCTGTATGGATTTCAATACCTACCTCCATCGCCTGCTCAACGAGAGAGACAGTACGTTTATAACCCGTGACGCCGATCGGCCACCTCCACATCAAGATGACAATCGTGAAGCATGCCTTCCGCTGCACGGTGCCAGCTATGTGGAACTCACTGCCACAGACAGTTCTTGACAGTGACTCTGTAACCTCATTTAAATCTAGGTTAAAGACTCATCTCTTCTTCTCTCAGGTTTTCTCTCACTAATCACTAACACACTACCTGGCTTCAGCACCTCTGCTGTCATGAACTTATGGCACTATACAAATGTGTTAAGTATTACTAAAATTTAAAAACTTACTTAGTGTCAAATATCTGATCAAAATTAAACACTGACTAACCCTTGTTGATTTTTGCTAAGATAATTATTAAAGTTTGTTAAAATATTACTATGTCAATAACATGTCAATTACTGTCAAATTAACAGTAATGTTGTATAAGTATAATCACATGCACAAGTCAGGTATAAATCCACTACTCCACTAGTAATGATAATCAAGTAACTATTTCAGTACCTGTTGCTTGTTGAATAGCTACACACAATAAAAAAGGACAATCATTTTGTTCGTTTCAATATTAAAATAAACTGCTATTTTAAAACTAAGTATATAAGTGGACAGGCATACAGATGTAGAGACATATTGACTGAAATACTCACACAACCCTACCCTACCAGAGTCAATGATCAGTGGCCAGGACACTGGAATTCCAACTCATTGGTCACTGGTTTGAGTCCTGGCCACGCCACTCTCAGGTAATGACCTTCAGCAAGTTGTTCACACACACACATGCCTCTGTCACCAAGCAGTATAACTGGGTACCGGACATAGGGCAGTAAAGCTCTTTGCTGGGAATGCAACCATAGATCTGGTGTCACAATGCCATCCGTCGTGAAGTAGTAAAGTAAAGTAAAGTAAACGCGTATAGCAGTTCGCAAACGCCTCGCTGCTACGGGAACTCACGTGCCATATGGGATCACACAGTATTACCTGCCACCCGGTAGAGGTGA
>Ga0209782_1001450_pt1 | contig 12377 bp, 10 predicted proteins | sample WorMetmaBAHAMAS1_FD_187390 | JGI IMG/M metagenome (GOLD analysis project Ga0209782, IMG submission 187390) | Marine gutless worms symbiont microbial communities from Max Planck institute for Marine Microbiology, Germany - Inanidrilus... | ecosystem: Host-associated > Annelida > Digestive system... | reverse complement strand
CCAGCAATGGTCGGCTGAGGGCCAGCAGGGCGCGGGGATCGAGTTGCATGCGCGCGTGGCAGAAGGCCGAAGGGGAGACCCCATCGGCCAGCGGTTGGTCGTGGAGTACCCCGAAGAAGCGGTCGAGTTCGTGGCGAACACCCTAGTAGATCATTTCATCTAATTTTGCTGGTTGTCATTTCAAGCGTAGCGAGAAATCCTTGTCCCGACGGAAGAGGGATCTTGTGCGCTGGGAGCCTCTGCCAAACCGAAGATTCCTCGCTACGCTCGGGATGACAGGGATGGTTTAACAGCAAATTTCGATGAAACGGACTACTAGTGTACCCCATCTCGACTCGTCGGTCTGAGGCGAAGCCTCACTGGAGCTATCAATTTACAGAATTGCTGGATGTAATCCTCGTGAACCCGCCGTTTGCGCCGCAGCTTTACCCCCGTAGAGGCCTATAGCCACGTCTGAGTTTCGGTTGATTTCTTCCAACAGCTGGCGTCTGTGCCAGCATTTTCCTCTTGTCGGGCCAGAGCAGGGTGGTTTCTTTCCTTCGGTTCGCGCTTGCGGGCAGCAGCGCGAGGTGGGCGTTTGGGTTTCCGCTCGATCTTGATCTCCGTCGGCTCCCAACCCGTTCTGTGGTCCTTGATCCACACCTTCCGCTCCTCGGTGCCACCGGCGCAGGGTTGTTTGACAAAAATTCAAGATCGCCGGAGGGAGAGGTGTAGCGATAGACGCTGGCTGCGACAACGGTGGTCGCGGCAAACAACAGGATCAGCATGGGAGGGCAGCAATTGTGAGACGCGATCGACGACCATGTCCTACCAGGATCGAACCTCGTGCCATACCAAAATCGATCCTTTGAACTACAGAGACGCCGAAAACGCGGAGAAAGGGGTAAAGTGTGGTGCAGCGTACGCCCTGAGGATTATTTTTGCCGCAAATGAACTTGAAATCAACGCAAATCGGTCGCAATCGACTCGCCATCATCGACAGTTCTTGGCCTAATTGCGTTCATTTGCGTTTATTTGCGGCTAAATCTTCTGTACCTTGGGGGCCGGCGCCTGGCAGGCCGAGATCCCGCCACAGTCGCAGTGTCGGAGCGGCCTGGTTCATGGTGTAGAAGTGAATACCCGGTACGCCGCCTTCGATAAGCCGCCGACACAGATTCAAGACTACCTGGTGCCCAAATTCGCGAATGCTGTCCAGATCGTCCCCGTAGTCTTCCAGCCGCATGCGCACCCAGCGCGGGATCTCTGCGCCGCAGGCGGCCGAAAAGTGGGCGAGCCTGCTGTAGTTGGTGATGGGCATCACACCAGGAACGATGGGGATGTCGATGCCGAGTCGTCGGCAGGCGTCGACGAATGCGAAGTAGGCATCGGCATTGTAGAAGTACTGGGTGATGGCGGTGTCCGCACCGGCCTCGACTTTCTGCCTGAAGTACTCGAAATCTCGCTGCGCGTCCGCTGCCTGGGGGTGGACCTCCGGGTAGGCCGCGACCTCGATGTGGAACGCGGTGCCGGTCTCCTCGCGGATAAAGGCCACCAGCTCGTTTGCGTAAGCCAACTCCCCGGCAGCGACGGCCCCCATACCGGAAGGCAGATCACCGCGGAGGGCGACGATACGCCGGATATTCTGGGTCCGGTAGTGGCGCAGAATACCCCGAATCTCCGCCCGCGTGGACCCGATACAGGAGAGATGGGGGACGGTCTCGATGCCCTGACCGCGCAGGAGGGCTACCGTCCGGAAAGTGCCTTCGCGGGTCGAGCCGCCGGCGCCATAGGTCACGGAGAAGTATAAAGGGGCAACAGCGTTCAGCCGTTGCACATTGTCCGCGAGCTTGACCATGCCCTCCGGGGTCTTGGGAGGAAAAAGCTCGAAGCTGTAGGTCGGTCTTGGGTTTGCTTTTTTGTTCATAAATGATCGCAGTTATGGTAGGGAACCTCTTCTTTATGCCGCAAATGAACGCAAATAAACGCAAATCGGAACTGATTCGATTTACGTTTATTTGCGGCAATAAAGAGGGAAAACTATGAATCACGCGAATCCTCACGGATTGATTCGCGCGATTCGTAGTTTTCGCTTCCGCATTCGCACCCTTTGCGCCTTCGCGGTTCGAATCGATGCGGTTCAAATAACAGCAACCAGTCGTTTGCTCTATCCCCCCCCCTTCAATACCGGTAGTAGTCGGGCTTGTAGGGTCCTTCGATCGGCATCCCGATGTAATCCGCCTGCTCCCGGTTCAGGATGGTCAGGGTGGCACCGATCTTGCTGAGGTGCAGACGGGCTACCTCCTCGTCCAGCTTCTTGGGCAGCACATAGACGCCGATCGGGTACTGCTCGGTATTACCGAAGAGTTCCATCTGGGCCAGGACCTGGTTGGTGAAGCTGTTGGACATCACGAAGCTCGGATGGCCCGTGGCGCAGCCCAGGTTCACCAGGCGGCCTTTGGCAAGCAGGATGATGCGCTTGCCGTCAGGGAAGATGACATGGTCCACCTGAGGTTTGATCTCCTCCCATGTATAGCCCTCGAGGGAGGCGACGTCGATCTCGTTGTCGAAGTGCCCGATGTTGCAGACGATTGCCTGGTCCTTCATCGCCGCCATGTGGTCGTGGGTAATGATGTCCCGGTTGCCGGTGGCAGTGACGAAGATGTCCGCCACGGGTGCCGCTTCTTCCATGGTGACCACCTTGAAACCCTCCATGGACGCCTGCAGGGCACAAATGGGATCGATTTCGGACACCCGGACGATCGCCCCCAGGCTGCGTAGGGACTGGGCACAGCCCTTGCCGACGTCGCCGTAGCCGCAGACCATGGCGACCTTGCCGGCGATCATGACATCGGTGGCCCGCTTGATGCCGTCCACCAGGGATTCGCGGCAGCCGTACAGGTTGTCGAATTTGGATTTGGTCACCGAGTCGTTCACGTTCATGCCCGGAAACAGCAGCGAGCCTTCCCGCGCCATCTCGTACAGGCGGTGCACGCCGGTGGTGGTTTCCTCGGTAACGCCCTTGATCCCCGCAGCGATTCGGTGCCAGTAGCGCGCGTCGTGCTCGCAGGTGCGCCTCAGGACCCCGAGCATTGCCGTCCACTCCTCATTGTCGGCGGCGGCGAGTGCGGGCACGCTGCCGGCCTTTTCGTGCTCCACCCCCTTGTGGACCAGCAGGGTGGCGTCGCCACCGTCGTCCAGGATCATATTGGGACCGGCACCGTCGGGCCAGCTCAGGGCTTGCTCGGTGCACCACCAGTATCCCTCCAGGGTCTCGCCCTTCCAGGCATACACCGGGATGCCGGCGGCGGCGACGGCCGCGGCGGCGTGATCCTGGGTCGAGAAGATGTTGCAGGAGGCCCACCGGACCTGGGCACCTAGCTTGACCAGGGTCTCGATCAATACCGCGGTCTGGATGGTCATGTGCAGGCTACCGGAGATGCGGGCACCGGCCAGAGGTTTTTGGGTCCCATACTTCTCGCGCAGAGCCATGAGACCGGGCATCTCGGTCTCGGCGATGGCGATCTCCTTGCGGCCCCAAGCGGCCAGGGAGAGGTCGGCGACCTTGTAGTCGGTGTGCTCACTCATGGTAGCCAGCTCCAATGATTATCAGAGTGAGCGCCGTTGTTGAGATACCTCCTCACCGAGCCTGGCCCCCTCCTGAATCGACATGTATGGTCGGGTTCGGGTACCCTAAAACTGATCGCCGATTGCGCAGCGGGGTTGCAGCGCTCCTCGGTGGGAAGGCTGTGGTGCTAGTGGATAGTGTTTCCCGCACCTGCCGGAATAAACCATTCACTAACGAGGTTTCGCCTTAAGACCTTATCTAGATGTGTAAATTTTTTGTGTAGGCGCGGACTTGCCCACGCTCGCTTGCTCGTGTTTTGGGTTTACCGATTGAATGTTCTCTGCCCTGCAATTCCACCCTTAACTAGTGACTGTTTATCCTGAAAGGCGATTACCTTCGCCTTTACCTCTCGCCCGTAGACCCCATCTGGAATCCCCGTCTTCCGGGTAGAGACAGGCATCGAGTATCCCGAGTCGATTAGTGCTGCCTGGAGAACAGCGACTCCCCCACCGCGCGCACCCTGACGCACCGGGGGTGAGTTCAAAGCAGCCTGCCTCACCTGCTTTGTTAACAAATGCCGGATACCGGAGTGGCATAAATTATCCTCACGAACGCGCTGATCAATAGTCAAAGGACGTCGGGGTTCGTTTCTCACCCCTTCAAATCACCCTCGCCCTAAGCACCCTCGCTGCGCCCGGGGCGGGCTCTCTCCCGTGAGTGGTGAGCATGAGGTTATTCATCACTCATCATTGCCCGGTCACAGCCCCGCCGCTTTGCGCAACGCCTCCGCTTTGTCAGTCCGCTCCCAGGTAAACTCGGGCTCCTCGCGCCCGAAGTGGCCGTAGGCAGCGGTCTTGCGGTAAATAGGCCGGATCAGATCGAGCATCCGGATAATATTGTAGGGACGCAGGTCGAAGTGCTCGCGCACCAGGGTCGCGATCCGGTCTTCGGGCAGCCTGGCGGTGCCGAAGGTCTCGATGGTGATGGAAGTGGGCTCGGCCACGCCGATAGCGTAGGAGACCTGGATCTCGCACCGCTCAGCGAGGCCCGCGGCGACGATGTTTTTAGCCACATAGCGCCCGGCGTAGGCGGCGGAGCGATCGACCTTGGACGGGTCCTTGCCGGAAAATGCCCCACCGCCGTGGCGGGCCGAGCCGCCGTAGGTATCGACGATGATCTTGCGCCCGGTCAGGCCGCAATCACCTACCGGGCCACCGATGACGAAGCTGCCGGTGGGATTGATGTGGTATTTGGTGTCACGGTGGAGCCACTCCTCAGGTAACACGGGCAGGACGATGTTTTCCATCACCGCCTCGCGCAGGTGTTGGTAGTCCACGTCCGGGTCGTGCTGGGTGGAGAGCACCACCGCGTCCACGGCAGAGACCTTGCCATCCCGGTAGCGCAGGGTTACCTGACTCTTGGCATCAGGTCGCAACCAGGGCAATACGTGGGACCGGCGCATTTCCGACTGGCGTTGCACCAGGCGATGGGCATAGGTGATCGGCGCGGGCATGAGCACGTCCGTCTCCTTGGTAGCGTAGCCAAACATCAACCCCTGGTCGCCTGCGCCCTGTGCCTCCGGGTCGCTCTGATCTATCCCCATTGCAATGTCACCCGACTGTTTGCCGATGAGGGACATGACGGCACAGGTCGAGCCGTCGAAGCCCACGTCTGAGCTGTTGTAGCCGATATCCGTTACCACCCGGCGGACCAAGTCGTCGAGGTCTATCCATGCACTGGTGGTAATTTCGCCGCCGACGATGACGGCCCTGGTCTTGACCATGGTCTCGCAGGCGACACGTGCCTGCTCTGGATTTGGATCCTGGGTCAGGATAGCGTCCAGCAGGGCGTCGGAAATCTGGTCCGCCACCTTATCGGGATGTCCCTCGGAAACGGATTCGGAAGTGAAGATGAAATCTCTTGGCATCGGTAGCGCGCCTGTTGTCTCGTTGGATTGTACGAACCGGACTCCAGCTCGGGCTGGTGACCTACCAAGGATTTTCGGAAACCTGAATAATAATCCGCGGTACCGGTTTTTCCTAGCGGCTGCGAGCTTATGGTTGGCTTTTTTTCCCACTTCCAGTATTATGTTATAAATTCGTACCCTGTGAATAAGTGTCGGGAGCCGATCAATGGCTACGCCTCAGACCCCAATATGCGCGTTTGGAACGCCCGCACCGGATTTTTCCCTGCCGGGTGTGGATGGAAAGACCTGGTCCCGCGATCAGTGCAAGGGCGAGCGGGGGTCGCTGGTCATGTTCATCTGCAACCACTGTCCTTACGTGCAGGCGGTGCGCGACCGTATCCTGCGCGATGCCCGAGAGCTTGCCGGCCACGACATCGGCTGCGTGGCTATCATGCCCAACGATCCTACGAACTATCCGGAGGACTCGTTCGACAATATGAAGCGGGTAGCCGAGGCCTATGATTTCCCGTTTCCCTATCTGTTCGACGAGACCCAAGCAGTCGCGAGGGCCTATGGGGCCATCTGTACGCCGGACTTTTTCGGTTACAACAGGGAATTGGGGCTTCAGTACCGGGGTCGGCTGGATGCGAGTCGCAAAGAACCGGCTCCGCAAGACGTGCGCCGCGACCTGTTCGAGGCCATGAAGCAGGTAGCCAAGACCGGCGAGGGTCCCAAGGAGCAGATTCCGAGTATAGGCTGTTCCATAAAATGGAAGGCATGAAGCGATGCGACCAGAAATGTCCTCGCGGACCTTACTTGGGGCGCTAATGCTACTAAGTTAGCTGTTGGCCATTTACCGATGCGGAAGAAAAAACTGCGAATCACGCGAATTTCCGCGAATCGATTCGCGGAAATTCGCGTGATTCGCAGTTTTTTCTCTGGTGGTGGCTTAAATCTAAGACTGATCGAAGGGGGCGACGGTCCGTGGCACTCTGACCAACGACAGAACAGGCAGTCTTTATCTCAACAACAGCAAGTTATGCGATGCCCCTTTAGCTTGCTGAGAAGGTGAGTTTGCGCAAAATATCCTACCAGTCTGGAATCCATAAAGAACCTGCAATTTTTCAAAATCAATGACTTCAGACAATTGAATGGGACCTTGGAAAATCCGGTTTTTCGGTACGCTTCATGAGTAATTGGTGACCTCGTGAGGTGCGTATGCTGGATGGAGAAGAAAACGTAGGTAATTCCCTGCGATGGGCTTTAGCATAAGCCTGTCAGCCGTACCCGCTTTGGCTCTGCTTGATCTGCCAATTGCCGCCAGAAGGCCACTTTGGCTTAATACCATTGTTTCGTCTTCGAGCACATAGCACTGAATCTCGATATCGCCGATCACCAGCGGTCTTTTAGGGATGCAACTTGGATTCTTTTCACCCATAACGGGGAGCTAACCAGCAGCATCCAAGCTTGTCTGTGCGTCCCTTGCATGCAAATAGGTGCTCATGGCATCAAATGATGCGGTTCATTTCCCACCGCATCATCGATGCGGTCGCCGCGGGCATCCATTGATGTGGTTTACGCCTCCTCGCCTGTAAGGTCTACCGCGCTCACCGCATCCCACGCCGCCCGCGGAAGTTTGGCAGTAGAAGAACCGCCAGGAGCAGTAGTGGCAGATAGAAACGCTCGTTCCAGATCCGGGTGCGTTCGTCACTCGCCTCCGGGGGTAGACGGGTGATCGCCGCCGCTTCTAGGATTTCCTTTGTGTCGTCGTCCCGGTAGTCCGCCAACCGGTAAATCCCCTGGCCAGCATCGACCAATTCTTCGAGCAGGGTTTCGTTGAGGGCGGAGAGGACGGGCTGGCCGCTGCGGTCCTGGATCCACCCCCCTCGTTGCGCCGGGACCCGCACGCCCTCATCGGTACCGACGCCGAGCACGTGAAACCGGATGCCCTGCCCCGCCAGTTTTTTGACCCGCGCAACCAGGTCCGATTCTTCCAGGTCTCCGTCGGAGATGAGCAGGATGGAGCGTGCGCTGTCCTCCGGCAGGCTGCCGAGCAGGACCTCGGCGCGGTCCAGGGCCTGGTGCAGGCGGCTGCCCTGGAGGCGGGCGAGGTCAGTGGACAGGGCCGGGAGGGAATTCAGGATGGTGTAGGTATCCTCGGTGATGGGAGAGAGCACATGGGGTACGGAGGCGAAGGAGATCAGTCCGAGCCGCACCTGGCGATTTTGCAGGATGAGGTCCTGGATCTCCTGGCGGGCGCGGCCAAGGCGACTGGGGGCCACGTCGTCCACCTGCATGGAGCGGGAGATGTCCAGGAGGATCAGCAGGTTGTTGCCGGGATGAAAGAGGCGGATATCTTCGTAGTCCCACCTGGGACCGGCCATGGCGAGGATCAGTAGGGTCCACAAGCCAGACCAGCGCAGGAAACGGCCCCAGCGTTCGGTGGTCTTGAGCTGTCGGGTACCGGTCAGGTGCGGCAGCAGGTGCGGATCGGCGTAGCGATGGATCGGTCCGCGCGCGGCCCTGGCGGAGCTGCGCCACAGCCAGATGGCGACCGGGATCAGGGCCAGCAGGGCCCAGAACCAGCCGGGTTGCTCGAAGTGAAAGCCGGTCTCAGGCACTGGCTACCCTCGTGACGAAGCGCTTGCATCCTTCCGGGAAGAGGCCGAGTCCGAGCAGGGCCAGCAGGGCTATAGCCAGGGGGATGCGGTACAGGGGCGTGGGCAAGAAGGCGGTGCGGGATTCTCCCTCGGTCTTTTCGAGCTGACCGATCCGGGTGGAGATTTCTTCCAGGGCCCGGGTGTCGGTAGCGCGGAAGTAAGCCCCGCCGCCGATGTTGGCGATGCGCTGCAGGGTGTCTTCGTCCATGGTCAGGTCGTCCCGGTATTTGATGATCCCTTTTTCCATGATGGGGATGCTTTCCTGCTTGCTGCCGACGCCGATGACGTAGATGCGTACCCCAGCCGCGCGGGCCAGCACGGCGGACTCGAGGGGCGCGAAGCCCCCCGCGGAGTTGTCGCCGTCAGCGATCAGGATCATGACGCGGGAGCCTTCGGGGCGCTCGCGCAACTTCTTCACGCCCAGGGCGATGGCGTCCCCCAGGGCGGTGCCTTGACCCGCGATGCTGGGCACCACGCCGTCCAGTAGCTGGCGCACGGCCAGCCGGTCCACGCTCAGCGGTGAGAGGACGAAGGCCTGGCTGCCGAAGACGATAAGCCCGATGCGGTCGCCCTTGCGGGCATTGACGAAGTGGCCCATGACCCCTTTGACTACCTGCATCCGGCTCACCTGCCGGCCCTCGACGGTGAAGTCCAGGGCATCCATGGAGTGGGAGGCATCCACCGCCAGCATCAGGTCATAGCCCGGCGTGCTGACTTGGGTGTGGGGTTCGAGCCATTGGGGACGCATGAGGGCTAGGACCAGCCCGGCCCACAGCAGATAGAGCAAGGCAGTGTGCAGCCAGCCGGCGAGCCGGCGGCGCGGTCGGCGGGTTTGGAACGCGGCCTGGAGTTCCTGCAGGTGGGGATGCAGCAAAGTGATCCTTTGTCCTTCCAGGTCCTCTTCCCGGCCCGCACGTCGGTCCGGCCACAGGAAGGGCAGCAGGGGCAGCAGCAGGAGAATGCCGAGCCAGGGCCAGTGGAACTCAAACATGCGGTTTTCTCCGCTCCTCTACCTCGACCCAGTCGTAGGCGGCGTTGATGAGCGTGAGCAACTCCTGCGCCTGCCTGGGGTCTCCGGACGGGGCGTAGGGAACCTCCAGCAAGGCGCGTCCCCGTTGCGACCAGTCGAAGCCTTTGGGATCGTTGCCCCGGAGCCAGGCCAACCAATCCGGGCCTGTAAGTCCCGCACAGGCGTCCCGCCCCAGGCGGGCCATGGCGATTCGGCGCAGCAGCTCGGAGAGCTCGCTCGCGGTCTGCTTACTGTCTTGGGTACCTGCGCGCCGGCGCAGGTCTCGCAGGTGCCGGGCCGCGTCCCAGCGCCAACTGCCGACGGTGAAGAAGGGGACGGGTGGCACAGTCAAGAGGATCTTGGCGCGGAAGCGCCAAATCAGAAAGGCCAGTGCCAGCACGGCCGCCGTCAGGAGCCACCAGCCGGGCCCAGGCGGCCACCAGGACACGCCCTGGATGCCGTGGATATCGCGCAGTTGCTCTATACCCGGGAGCATTCAGACCGCCCGCGACCGTGCCCGGTGCTCCAAATCGTGGATGAGGGTGAGATGAATCTCCCGGTCGGTGCGAACCGGCAGGAAGATGATGTTGAGCCGGTAGGCCATAGCCTGGAGCCTTTTCCGCCGTTCTTCCCAGGCCTCGCGGTAGACCAGCCGCGCCTGGGGATCATCGGTGTCGATCTCTGTCAGCTGACCGTCCGTGCCGGTAAAAGTGGTCATCCCCATGGCCGGGATCTCCCAATCCGCCGGGTCGTCCACCGGGATCAGGGCTACCGAATTGCGTTGAATCAAGGTGCCCAGCACCCGCTCCAGGTCGATGGCCTCCCGGTTGAGATCGGCAACCACGAAGACTAGGGACCCGGTCGGCAGGCCGCGGGTAGCCCGTCGCAGGGCGCCGCCCAGGCAGTCGATGGACGCGTCGCCGGTCGTACCCGGTTCGGTGAGGGTGCGTAGGAGTTGCCACAGGGCCCGGCGGCCCCGGGAGGGCCTGAAGTGCTGGAGCCCTGCCTGTACGTCGCCGAAGGCCATGCCGCCCACCCGGTCGTTGAGCCGGCTCGCCGCCCAGCCGATGAGGGCGGCGGCACGGGCCGCCTGCACCGATTTGAAGGTGCCGCGGGTACCGAAGCTCATGTGGGGTCCCTTGTCCACGCACAAGACGACAGAGCGCTCGCGCTCTTCGCGGAAGACCTTGAGATGGGGCTCGTTGATGCGGGCCGTGACCTTCCAGTCCATGTAGCGGATGTCGTCACCCTCGCGGTACTGGCGCACTTCCTCGAAGTTGATGCCGGCACCTCGAAACACCGAAGCATAGAGTCCGGCGAAGGTGGAGCTGACCAGGTGGTGCGAGGGCAGGCCCAGGGTATGAGCCTGGTGGCGAAGCTCCAGCAGGTCGTCGAGACGGGGATAGAGACTCATCGAGGGGGAGGCTTACCCCTCAGGGAATCGCGACTAGGTTGAGCAGACGGTTGATGAACTCGTCGGTGGTAATACCTTCGGCCTCCGCCTCGAAGGTAAGGAGCAGGCGGTGGCGCAGGATCTCCGGGGCGACGGCCTGGATGTGGTGCGGGGCGACGAATTGATCGCCATCCATCCAGGCACGGGCGCGGGCGCAACGGGCCAGGGCGATACTGGCGCGGGGCGAGGCCCCGAACCGACACCAGCGCGCGAGATCGGGGTCGTAGACTTTGGGATTGCGCGTCGCTTGGACTAGATCGACGATGTAGCTGTTGAGCTTAGGGTCCAGATACAGGTTGGCAACGTCCCGGCGCATCGCAAACAGCTCGGTCTGGGGCAGGGGCTTGGACGGTGCCTTGTAGCTAGTCTTCTGCTGCTGGAGGTCGAGTTCCAGGATCCTGAGCTCTTCTTCCCGGGTGGGGTAGTCCACTACCGCCTCCATCAGGAAGCGATCAAGCTGGGCCTCCGGCAGGTGGTAGGTCCCTTCCTGCTCCACCGGGTTTTGGGTGGCCAACACCATGAACAGCTTGGGCAAGGGGTAGGTACGCTGACCCACGGTGATTTGGTGCTCGGCCATGGATTCCAGCAGGGCGGACTGCACCTTGGCCGGTGCACGGTTGACCTCGTCGGCGAGCAGCACGTTGTGGAACAGGGGACCAGGGCGGAACTCGAACTCTCCCTTCTCGTGCCGGTAGATGTCGGTGCCGATAAGATCCGACGGCAGCAGGTCCGGGGTGAACTGGATGCGGTGAAAATCCCCTTCGACCGACTCCGCCAGGGCCTTGATGGCCGTGGTCTTGGCCAGACCCGGCATGCCTTCCACCAGGAGATGACCGTCACTGAGCAGGCAGATGAGCATGCTGTCGACGAATCGCTGTTGACCAATGATGCGGGAGGCGATGTGATCGCGGACTGGCTTGAGGTCTTCAGGAGTCATGCGGTAGGATTTCGGCTGCCTGGATGTGGATGGGTTAGATGGCCGTTCCAGATGGCCGTTCCAGATGGCCGTTCCAGATGGCCGTTCCAGATGGCCGTTCCGGTAGGCACCATCTTCCATCTGGACGACCACCCGGGAATGCTCATCCTGACGGTTTTTCGGGTCGAGTGCAACCCCCTCCCCCTACTGCGGGGTGATCGCGTACAAAGCGTCCCGAAAACATCGCTTTGGCGGACCTGTCTGTCTGGTGGCAAGCGGGCAGACGCTCCCTACGAGGTGGAAGCCAATGACTGACAGGGACCGACAGTTGTCTGCAATCAGCATTTATTCACACCAGGGGCTTGACATTGGAATGCTCGTATGAAGTGGGAAATCGGCCTGGGTCGGTCTATTAGGAAATCCTTTATCTCTTTGATTAGATTAGAAAACCAGGCGATTGGTAAACATGTCATCAATCTGTAGGAAACCTGGGTTCCAAGCGGGGTTCAACACCATGTGCAGGGGTTATTCACAGAGTTATCCACAGGTTGTTGTGAATAAGTAGGAATGTCTTAATTTTGACAGACTTCCCGAGCCTGTAACTTAACAGGCCAATGCCATTAAGTTAATTTCTTGTCCTCCGCGGAATTTGCCGACCTCGCCCGCATCCATCCCGAAGCTTTCACCCGCCAACGCGCGTTGGCGTTGCCTCGTCGGGTGTCCATGCGGTTGAAGCTGCGCAAGGGCAGTATCGGCGACGAGCTCGACCGCTTCTTCGGGGTACTCCACGACCAACCGCTGGCCGATGGGGTCTCCCCTTCGGCCTTCTGCCACGCGCGCATGCAACTCGATCCCCGCGCCCTGCTGGCCCTCAGCCGACCATTGCTGG
>Ga0209782_1001449_pt1 | contig 12378 bp, 4 predicted proteins | sample WorMetmaBAHAMAS1_FD_187390 | JGI IMG/M metagenome (GOLD analysis project Ga0209782, IMG submission 187390) | Marine gutless worms symbiont microbial communities from Max Planck institute for Marine Microbiology, Germany - Inanidrilus... | ecosystem: Host-associated > Annelida > Digestive system >... | reverse complement strand
ATCAGGAGTGATTGTGAGACGCTGGGGTTACTAGGCAAAGTGAAGCTGGAGACGTTAGGGTTAGTAGTGGGTGGGGATGTGCGTGGGGCGTGGCGCAGCGCATGACGGAGCCTTTTCATTGGCTGTTGGCAGGGGCGCATGCAACCAATGAGGTTTGTTCACTAATCTGCTAGTGCGTGACGGCATATGTGCATTGCACACTTCCCAACGTTATTTGGTAATTCGCCAGAGTGCGCCGCGACGCGACGTCAAAATAATTCATACTATTTTGTTCTTTTATTTTTTTCTTATTATCGTTACATCATACGTGAAAGATGCTCGTAAAATCATATAAACCCTAACGTCTCCAGCTTCACTTTGCCTAGTAACCCCAGCGTCTCACAATCAGGAGTAATATTGCTGCGATTAGTCGTGCATTGCACCTACACGACCTGTGTGGCTGCCAATGGGAAGACGGGGACTGCCAGTACGTTGACTAGTAGGTTTCGCTAGAAGCAACGAGCTGGCTTCACTTCACCGACCAATCAGACGCGTCCAGGCGAGCAGGAAGTAGGAGCAAGTCGGCTATAAAAGTCGGTGCGACGTTGGACTGTGAAGACGGAGAACTGAAGACATCTGATGTGATTGCTGATGGTCGTTCACTCAAGTCGACTACACGTGCAGCAATAGACTACGAACACGTTACGGTTACGTTCATATCTCATACCTAATACACGATATTACTTTCTGCACGGACGATGTTTTTTACATTGCAGTTTTTATGGTTCGATTGCTGTTCTATCAAGCGTAAACACCGACAGCAATTTGTATGTTTTGCCTTTATATACTGGCATTGTTTTATTATTACATTGTCGCCTGGGAAGACGTGAGTTCTCAAACGCAGATCTTCGGCCTGTTTGCTTAATTCGGAGGTTGAGCGGCAGAGAACCCTGAGGTGGTCCCCTCGTCGCTTCGTCAGCCTAGCGACTGTAGTGCGAGTACTGATGTTTCGCCACGTTTGCGAACAGATGGAGCTTCAGCGTTAGTATGCAGCAACATTGGCGTCTACCGCCGAAGGTGCGAGCAACAGAGGTCACCGTCGACGGGATCGCGTTGTTTGCCTTTTTGATAATATACCGGCGTCGAGATGATTTTTAAAAACCGCGTTAAAACTTGTCGTTTTCATTTGCTTGTTCTTGTTATTTATTTATTTATTTAATGATAAAAGCAAAAGAGCACACAGGCCACTTACTTTGCAGTGAAATATATACATAATTGCTACAATATCATCAGCAAATACGTAAATGCAACATCACCAAGATAAAAAAACAGCGATGAAAAACGGATATACTGCAAGAAACAATCACCATGTTATTGTTAAAAGAAGTTCTGTAACGTAAACATCGGGTAAACGTTTTTGTGGTGTTATTCGCACGTTACCACGTTCGCCGACCTTGCCCATTATGTTGTCGAACACGACAAGTGCGTCGGAAAGCTTTTCGATCTCGCTGACTTTTGCTTAAATTCCACGGCATCATTTTTTGTTAGCATCCTCGCGACATCCTCATCGACTCGCTCGCGAACACGCAACATCCTCGTAACATCTTCGCTGACACGTCCGACATATTCGCGATGACGCTACGAGGATGTCGCGAGTGTCCGGCATGTCGGGCGACTTTCCAGGTCAGCTTGTCACGCGCTTACCTGATTGGTCGGCCGGCGGTCTGCTGCTGTGTAGTGTTGCCCGTTTATCCGTGTGTCGTGTCGTTCTCTAAGTTCCACGATCCCGACAGGGATACGGTTATGGTCACTGTCGCAGCCCGCCGCAGTCGGTATGTAACCTTAAGCTCGCATTCCACGACGCCGACACCGACATTGACTTCCTTGCGAGAATCCTCGCCGACTCGCCCGACACGCCGACAACCCCGCGAGGAAGTCGGTGTCGGTGTCGTGGAATGCAAGCTTAATTGAACTAAATTCAACTAAAGGTAAAGGAAAGGAAGCATATAGCATCACTAGGCACACTAGGTGTAAAGAACTAGCCCACAGTTGTTACGCAGTGACCGGCTTCAGAGAGATTCGAGCCCATGTCTATACAAATACATCTGCTAACGCCGATGGACCGCGCGACGCTGCTTCACGTGTAATCGACCATATTGCACTGCGCTCCAAATATAATTACCAGGCAACGAGCGTCGGTCGAAAGCAAATTGCTACGCAGAGAATTGTCCGTTATTACCACATATTTGAACGATAATGCTCAAAGTCCACTTAATCGATTTGTTGTCTATATGTTATACAAGCAAGGTTGCAACAAACACGGTGAAAAATAAACGAGTTTTCAAGGTCACAGGCAGTCACGTTCGCTTTAAAAGTGGTAGTATCTAAAAAAACCAATGCTAGACAGAAACATTGTAACAACAGGCCACTAACAAAAAATGATATATAACCTATCTAAAAGCAGCAATTGCGATGGCTTTGGGTGTATATTACTTCAATGTTATTTATCGATTGCAATCATTTTTAAATGGGATGATTCGTAGTTGAAGGTTTCTACTGATAAGCGCGTTGCGCGGTCCCTCTGAAATAGCAGAGCTTCTTGTTCATCAAGGTGTGGGGTTTGGTCCCTATAAGTATGACTTAGGTGATTTAACCAGACTATGTTGTTAATGTATACGTGTATAGGAAGGTGACGGGCAGGATGTTGCACAACAGAAGTCAGATTGTCCTCCTTCTGACTTTCCTTGTTTTCAGCTTGGCTGTAGCGGCTGAAGACGCCACGGAAGAGGAACCGCCTCAGTGCTCAGAACCCTCGCAAACCCAGACCTCCTCGTCTGATAGCGAAGATGATGATGATGATGATAGTGGTGAGGAGGGTCTGCCTATAGAGGAGGAACCTCCGTGTGTGCCGCCACTGGAGTTTGAGCCAACTGAGGAGACAGATCAAGCCAACGAAACGGAATCAACTGATGAGGCAGAGCCAACGCAGCTGTCGTTGGATGAGAGTGATGAGCATTCAACAGACCTCGTAGCACGTCCTGGTACGTAAACCACGTTTCCCCCCAGAATCAAGACATTGGAGTTTTGATCATAACTTGGCCAAACGTAGCCTACACAAGTAAAAGTTCTATAAAAACGGCAAAACACATCATTATGACATTAACGTCACAAAATAGGATAGGCAATCTAGTTTGCTGATGCCTAAGATCTTTAAATACTTGTGAGGTCACACTAAACGGGCCACATATAAATTTGGAATAAAAAATATTGCAACTTTCAACTAACAACTCACTATGTTTCGAAAACTGTTTCCAGGCCGCTACATATACTGTGTCTCAACAAAACGACACTGATGTTGCACACTATAACTTTAACGCATCTTAACCAATTTTGGTAATTTTTTTGGAGAGATGTTGCTAAGAGAGTATTCTACTGAAAGGTGATTTGCTATTGCACGTCTACTAACTGAAATCTCGGCACTACCTGGGGAAACACGAACCCCGAAAATTGGGTCTGAAGCTTCAGTTGCACTGTATACCGAAAATGACACTGCTTTGGTTTGTTATATCTTTGACATTTCTCAATCAATTTCAATAATTTTTGGCAGAAACTAGTTGGGAGTTTGAGCTATCATAAGCCTATTTAATCTCTTACGTACGTTTGCTATTACTTTCTTAACTTTCTGTGAGATGACGAAGTCGGAAATGACACATTTTTGGCACCACTGGTTGTTTGTAAGCATACTGTTGGTTAAAGAAAGTAAAATTCTGACTAAAAGGATTTAGTGAGAGAGTTTTCCAACAAAGGCTAGAACGTTGGCCTTGTCTACAAGTTGTTGCAAAAGCTGCAGATTGCTTGGTAAGTTAGCCATCGTCTCGGCAGTGGCAGACAACACAGCACTTTTTTAGCTGATAACATTGATCTTGTTTACGAATTGGCATCACAAAAAAGTGGCTAAACGAGAAATAATATTTGCACACTGTACCTACTAATATGACTTTGTTGTGTACAAAAAATTATCAAAATTGGTTGATGAATGCTGAAACCTATCTGGTAGCCTGCCACTGTGATGTATATTGCATATTGGTTTTGCATCTGTTCTTTATTTGTGGCAAATAAACTCTCTCTCGCTCACAGAGAGAAACATCCATTACTCACATATAGCTACTAATGTTCAGATGCTAGAACCTACGTACTTCACTAAACAAGTTGAAGTTGTACTGAAGATGTGACGTAATCTTATATTCATACAGAGCCGAACAGAGTGAGGACATACTACGTACGTCCTCGCGCGTACGGTACGTACACGAGTTGCTGCAACGGTCGGACGTACAATTCCAGGAACTATATCTGCTGCTCGGGCAATGTCCGCTACAAGTCCTATGGTTCATCTACCAGATGCTGCGGATCTACAACTTACAGGTTTGATGTGTTTATATTAATTAACAACTTTTATTGAGTGATAAAAATCTCCTGTATTGCCTAGAGTTTTTACCGTGCGACGCTATGCTAGCCTAGCGCTGTATATGACGTCGTCGTGTGTCTGTGTGTCTGTCTGTCACACTCCGGTATTGTACCAAAACAGCTAAATCTAGGATCACGCAAATAATTCCGCACGATAGCCTCGGGAATCTACAGGGTGCGCCAATAAAAAACAATCCCTTATGAAAAATTAATTATCTCAGTTATTGTAACAGATTTTTTTTCACCAAATTTCCACTTTTTACAGTAGAGGTTACAGGCCATAAGTAGCAAATTTCGTTACAATATTTATTGTGGTTTAAAAATTACCACTATATGAACTTTAAAATGCATTTCTTCTAAGTGAACCAGTAATGAAATTGCGATTCTGGTGTAAAAATAATAGCAGGTGTGCTATATGGATATGCCAATTGATTATCATGTGTGGGGTGCTATGCTGGAACACTATCGAATACACATGCCAAAGCTGACCGACATTATGCTGAGCTGAATGACCGTTTTGTCAACCATACGGAATAATTTGCTTCACGAGTTTATTAATAAGGCATGTATCATGTATAGCCCACTTGGCCCTTTAGAGTCGCCCCCTAGTGAATACTTATGAAACACACTTACTTATTGATCGCTTCCTTGCCTAGCAGCCCCGCCCCGTACTGAACGTACCTGAAGTCATTCCAGAAAAATTTTACGTGCCAACTGTACAACTTCTTATGTCTTACACTCCGAGGTCACTGAAGTGAATCTCACCAAATTTCTACAAGATGTACAGAAATGATTACCGAGTACTCTGCTGAAATCAAAATTGCGATATTCCAATCCATTTGGAAACGTAGGATGAAGATCGTCGTCAAATTGCGGGCAAATTGCGGCACAAATTGCGCGTTTTAACAGCGTAAACTTCGAGATTACTGGACGGAAATTCGTCAAATTTGGATACGATGTAGCACGATTATTGCCATCGAACCCGTTGAAAGCAGATTTATGATCGGCTAATCCGTTGTTGAATGCCAAAGCAAAGAGTAAAGGTCATTCCACGCGACGTTTGCGAACATCTTATATATCTAACTGGTTGCCATAGCAACGTCCATTGTGGTAATGTTTTGAAAACGGTCCTATATAAATATAATGGTAGCAGCAACTATGATGACCTTGGGTGAATGTCAAGGTCATTCATTGATTGCAAGCTTTTTTCTATATTGACATGCGCGTCGCGCATTCCTCTGCCATAGCAGAGTTTCTTGTATAACTAACAGACCCATGTTTATGATTCATTTATCATGCGCCGCTATTCTAGTGACGTATCCCCATAAAACATGACAGCCTAGAACATACTTCTGTATTGGTTTTTACCGCCCGACGCTATGCTAAGCGCGGTATATACCGTCGTCGTGTCTGTGTGTCTGTGTGTGTGTCTGTCTGTCTGTCACACTCCGATATTGTATCAAAACGGCTAAACGTAGGATCACGCAAATAATGCCCCGGAACTCAATTTTTTAATTTTTCGTCGCCTTTCATATCTTCATAGTGAGTAAACATAGAGAATTCGTAATTGGTGTACAGGTGTACAGTTGATCGTAGCTATAGTCCCAGCCGATGGACGACAAACCGTCCCTGAAAAGGGCGTGTTTACGTCACGTGGCACGTTTCAAATTTTTGGGGCCCCATCCAAATGACAAATCACCCCTAAAAGGGGCGTGGTTTTGCTCACGTGACCCATTTTTGTATGCACAACTGTGGAGTTAGAAAAAATTTTCCACGGCACTCAGTGAACTGTGATAAACAATGTCGTCTACGACGGACTACTGCTTATCGCAACTACGGCGCTCGAGGTCGCCCACGCTAAGGCTTAGGCCTAAGCTCCATGGATTCGATTTTTCACTGTATTTGTTGCAAAATTGACTGTATAACATATAGACAACAAATCGACCAAGTGGAGCATCGTCGTTCAAATATGTGGTAATAACTGACATATCTCGGTCTTTTTAGCAGTTTGCTATCAACCGACGCTCGTTGCCTGATAATTAAACTCGGTTGGCAGTGCGATATGGTCAATTTTGCGTTAAGCAGCATCGCGCGTTCCATCGGCGTTTGCAGATATACTTGTAAGATTGCAGCATAGACAGTTGTGCACTACAGTAATCATGATATATCGAGATTATTGTTGCTTGGGTTTGCACATTGGCTGTGCACATTTGACACCACCTGGTAAACACGGTTGAATGATTGTCTGCCATCAGGGGTGGCGATGCGGCTTATTCTCAAATTACGTTGAGCAATCTTATTGATATTATTGTTAAGGAATATGGATTGGACAGGACATGTAGACTTAACGAGTCGTGGTAAGTTAAAAGTGCTAGAACAGCTTTAGTACTTCCGGTTTTTGCAATAAGTAAGTTTTTGGTACTTGTTGATTGCTTGTACTCAGGTACACGACGCACATCTGTTGTGGTGGACGAGTGCAACCCAAGTCGTATGGTCTCAGTACAGGCTGTTGTGGTACGTCCATCTACAACTCTACAAGATACATCTGTTGCAGAGGTGTGCGTAGATACAAGTCCTATGGCTCCTACACTCGCTGTTGTGGCACCTCGATCTATGACTCCAGGACCCGCGTCTGTTGTGGTGGACAAGTGCAAAACAGATATGGTAGCACTACAGGCTGCTGCGGTACATCCTCCTACAACTATGCAACTCACGTCTGTTGTGGTGGACGAGTGCAATACAGATCATATGGTAGCAGTACGGGCTGTTGTGGTACATCTACCTACAACACTGGGTCCTATGTCTGTTGTCGAGGACGGCGTTGGTCCAAGGCCTATGGCTCCTACACTCGCTGTTGTGGCACCTCACGCTACGACTACAGACGCTACATCTGCTGTCGTGGTTCAGTGAGGAGGCGAACACATGGCTTGAGCTCATCATGCTGTGGTACCCAGGTCTACAACTACCAGACACACCGATGCTGCAGTCAGAGGGTGGTACGGAAGACCTATGGCTCCTACTCCTACTGCTGTGGCAGTTCAGTCATCAATGGCAGATATTATTCTTGCTGCAATGGGCTACCCTATCGTAGGACCACCCACCGTTGTTGTGATAGAATCATTCGCGAGCGTATTTTTGGGTCATATTCGAGTTGCTGTGGAACATCCTTGTATGACCGCAGGCAGAGCCGATGTTGTAATGGAGTGACCCATTGCTTAAACAACAGCACGAACACGTACTGCTGTGGCAGCAACTGGTACAATTACTACACACATATCTGTTGTTCCCGTTATGTTTGTATTGGTCGTATATGTCCTTCAACGGTTGCAGAAACTGGAAAAGATGAATCTCATAAGGAGGAGTCTGACAATGATAAATCCTTTGAGCCCATTCCTGATGAAGAGTCTGACATTACAGAGGCTCCCACAGCTGATAAGGTCAAACCCTTTAACTCTGATGAATAGCTGCACGATCCTGTTCCCAAGACTGATGATGATAACTCCAAGCCCCTTCCTGATTAAGAGCCAGACGTTACAGAGGTTTCAGGAGCTGGAAAAGATGAATCTGGTAAAGATGAATCTGACAACAATAAATTTTTTGAGCCCTTTTCCTATGAAGAGTTCCACATTACAGAGGCTCTTGCAACTGATGAAGAAAATCCTGCTAAGCATAAATCCATTAACCCCGATCAACAGCCTGACTATCCAGCTCTTGAGACTGACGATGATAAATCCCAAATAGCTGAGAAAATGAATGTTGTGCTGTTGGTTGCATTGTCTATCGAATGAGTTTAAGCAATTTGTCAGCAGATATTAACAGTGTGTCAAACAAAAACTCGTTTACTTTGGTATTTAAACATGGAAATTTATTGACATCATGAAAGTACATAGAATTCTGTGTAGTGATACTTATTTACTCATTTCTGCATTAATTAGCGACAACATTACGTTAAGTTGGTAATGTAAAATTTATTGTTTTTTTTGAGTAAACACTGAATGCTAATGTGCATATGTGGATCTTTTACACTACTGTATTTGCTTGCTTTTAACAAAACACTTCATAGTAGCATTGCTACACAAGTTGTACATTCAGTAATATAGCATATTTTGTTCAAGGCTTAGCTCATATTAATGCATAAATTCTAACATTTTTAATAAGAATATATCGTTTTTTTGTTTTTTTTTCGTTTTACACTAACTCCCATTTAATGCTGCAGTAAAAAAGATAAATTGGTTATAAACGATAAACTATGAAACGCCAGCAACTGAACGTTGAAATGTTCTATATAGTTGTCTTATCTGTTGTATATGAAGGGGCAATATTTTAAAGTAACTATTAGCAGAAGAGCAAAGGTAAATGTGTCTGTTTTGACATTTTAACACTAAGCTTTACTCATAACGTGAAATAAAAAATATTCTGCATTTTCATTTCTGATTTCAACTGACAATACTACTTGACTTCAGTAACAGTTATTATATTTATAATGGTATTTGCATAGTTTGTGTAATTATAGTGTATAATGCAGCAATGCTTAATGCATATATTGCCTTTCTAGTAACCCTCTAAATAAATTAGGTATGCATCTGTAAATAACTAAGTGAATAGTATGTGCTTTTATAGTTATTTTAACGTGCTATTTTTGACTTGCTTCGTTTTAACAGGACATTTTGTAGAGGCATCACTATGTACATGTAAGTCATATATTCAGAATATAGCTTATATATTCCGAGTTTAGCTCATGCCAATACATGAATTCTATCATTTTAAACTTTAAAGAGAATATGTCGTTTCTGTGTATTATATCAACTCATGATCACTGCTACAGCTAAAAATTAATTAGATTAACCCTCAAGAGACAACAATCGAATGATGAAATGTTATACACAGTTGCCTTATTTGTTAAATACGATGCAGCATTATTCTTTAGTGACTATTAATATGTAGCAAACGTAAATTGGTGTATTTGGACATTTTAACATCAAATGTTACTAACAGCTTAAAAGAAAATATGATTCTACGTTTTATTACTGGCACTTATTTGTATTTTAATTACCTGACATCAATACTTACTTCAGTAATGTAACAGTTATGGCATTTACATAGTTTGTGTAATTATTGTGTTTGATGCTTGATGGATATTGCCCTTTTGGTAACCCTGTAAATAAATTGGCTATGCATCTGTAAATAAATAAATAAATGAGTGAATGATATGCAATTTTGCAGTTATTTTAATGTAATACTTTTGACTTGTTTTCTTTCAACAGGACATTTTGTAGTAGTACCATAGCTCCAGTCGTATTACCTGATAATCGATATTTGAACTCTGTAATTTTTAACCAGATTATACTGTTTTATGAACTAACATTATTTGCTTTTCTATGGTACTTGCATACATTTCTACAGTACCAGTTTTTTGCATTATTAATCTATTAATCTAAATAATTCAAACGTAAAAGTAACTATGTAACACATTATACTCTTTGTATAAAGGGTGTACCAATAAAAAACAATCCCCTAGAAAAAATATATATTTCAACAAAGGTAAGCACAGATTTGAGTCAAACTTTCAGCATTTTTATGGAAGTATCGACACAATATATCCTGCAATTTTTTTTTGATATGACTTATATGGTTCAACAAATACAGCAGTTCAAACTTTAAGGTTTAGTTTTTGAAGTGAACCTTCAGCTGTGCATTTAAAATTCACGAATAACGAATCCAACTTTGCACATGTTTCATTCAACGGTTTTTGAACGTTTCAGAGATGAATGTCAACTGCCTATAGCTCCCTTAGTGTATAAACTCACATGTTCAGAATGTCAACCGTCTGCAAAAATACACAATCAAACTCTGCTGCAAATGACATGTTTGCTTTAATGTCAATAAACGTTTGCAGTAAATTGTTTCATATCGTACACAAAACAGTTTTTCAGCTTGGTCAGATTTGGCATGAATCTCTGATAGCGCTTCAGCATTGTGTCCCATACATGGTAATCTTCATTGCCATATCAAGCTGATGCATTTTCTGTTATTTTTACATTAGAAGTTCAATTTAATTATTGGTTCACTTGGAAAAATATAATTTTAAATTTAAAGAGATGTAATTTTCAAATAAAACCAAATATTGTAACGACATTTGCTGCATATATGGCCTGAATCTTCTATAAACCTCCTCTGTAAAAACTATACATTTAATGACAAAATCTATTACGTTTAGTGAGAAAATGAATTTTCCTGTTATTAGTTTTTATTGGCGCACCCTGTAGAATGTTTAGAATAGTGTAAAATGTTTGGCTAAAGTTCCAGCTATTTCTAATTATAAAAAATGGTTAATATGGCAACATAATTGTCCCCCTCGCCAATTAAACAGCTAAAAGCAACTAATGCTAAGCTTATAATAAATCATTATTTATCTCACTAGAAACCAAAGCGATCAACGTTCAACAAAGTGAACAAAAATGAACAAAACAGACAGCTAATCATCTGATGCCCAGTGCTACTTGTTTTAGCGTGATCACTGGCGTCGAATGACCATGTCAACGACGTAATGATAAGAAAGGCTGCCTATTCCACCCACTTGTTCCACACGAGTGTTGTATTCTTCAATCTGTATCATACACAACATGCCAATTATCCGTTTTCACAGTTCTGCCACAGTTCTGTGATTTAAATAACAAAAAAGACAATGTTAAGTGTTAATTTACTTAGCTAGTAACGAATAACTGTGTATGTGCAGCTAATTTTCAGTGCATAGGTAGGCCTGGGGTCAGGCCTTAAAACTGCTTTATTTCGAGTTCATGTTAACTCGAGGTCAATAGTGAAGGCTATGATTTTAGAATATCAGTGAAATACATTCCAAAAATGTGTTCAGGCGGATTGTTGTGTCAGTTGGTTATTGCCCCGGCATCGTCCGACGACGCAGCACACACACAGCTGATCTTGTTTACGAATTGGTATCACACAAAGGTGGCTAAATGAGAAATAATATTAGCGTACAGTACCTAATAATATGAGTTTATTGTCCACGAAAAATTATCAAAATTGGCTGATAAATGTTGAAGATATAGCAAGTCTAAGCAGAGTCGTTTTCGAGACAGTATACAGCATGTCTGAAAAGACCCAATTTCTGGGCTAGGCCTACATGTTTCCCCAGGTAGTGCAGAGACATACGGTAGGAGAGGTGGGATAACAAATCACCATTCGACAGCATACTCACTCAGCAATATCTCTTCCAAAATTACCATACTCGGTTGACGTGCGTTGAAGTTATAGTGTGCAACGTCAGTTTCGTTTTTTGAGACACAGTGTACAAAGAATTTCAGAAAAAATGCACAGCTTGAGCAGCGTCACTTCGCAACTGTGAGTCACAGATTTATGCTAAATTCACCGACATGTTCAGTGCCCCATATTTGTTTTGCGATGTTTGTGGTGCAATATAAATTTGTATGTATGTAAGTATGAAATTACTTGCATTTTTTTCTGGAACACCCTGTGAAACACTGAAGACATAGCGATGATTTTAAGCACTCACAAAAATTACAGTGAGTTATTACTTTTACTATACGAGTAATTATCGTATACGAGTATACGATACAATTATGGTTCTTAATGCTATGGATATTTGCTCTGTGATCAGAGAGTAGGCCTACTTTCTATTGGAAAAATAATTAGATTGGGTCTAATCAGAAAATTCTGTATAATTGCAGTGCAGATCTCCATGGCATCAGCAACCATTTTTATTGCAAATATAGTTATTCTGTGTTTTATATTATGTAATAATAATTGCCGATTTGTTTACAGTAATTGTAGTAGACGTAGACGTAGACGAAAACACGAGCGCAGGCGTGTAGCCTCTTTGCCCGTCTCTTCAATAGTCAAAACTAAATGAATAACTTTATATAATTTCTAGTAAACTACACTTCGGCTTCCGGTCCC
>Ga0209782_1001448_pt1 | contig 12378 bp, 8 predicted proteins | sample WorMetmaBAHAMAS1_FD_187390 | JGI IMG/M metagenome (GOLD analysis project Ga0209782, IMG submission 187390) | Marine gutless worms symbiont microbial communities from Max Planck institute for Marine Microbiology, Germany - Inanidrilus... | ecosystem: Host-associated > Annelida > Digestive system >... | reverse complement strand
TCCACGTCAGTCAACTTACTTACTTACTAGCTTGGTCGCTTAACTACTTACTGGCTAGTTAAATTTAGGTGGCTTTGTCATAATCACTGGCTTACAGTAATAGCACTAGCAGGTCATGAGAACTGTCTGTCTGTGTACCTGTGTGTACCTGTGTGTGTTGTTAGGTGTGGGAGGTTGACACGTACACGCAGGTAACGACGTTGGTGGGACACCTCGGCACAGTCTACGCCCTCGCTGTTCTCAACACGGCGTCCGGCACCAAGATATTCAGTGCGTCATATGATCGCTCACTCAGGGTACCTGCCTGCCTGCCTCTCACTGTTATCAACTAAGTATTTCTCTTCACATTTACAACATTTTGTTAATCTTTTTTTACTTTTTTGCAACTATTTTCACTATTTCATTACTGTATAATTCTCGATTTCTTATATTACAAGTTATATAGCATAGTGGTCCAAATGTTATACAAACGTGAATTGGTGTTTTCACTGTAAACTGGATTAATAATTAGAAATTGGCAGCAGCAGCATCTCAGTCAGTTGATTGTAATGTGCTGATGATGACAAGTTTTTCTGGACTGGACGTGTGCGTGCGTGTGTGTGCGTGCATGCGTATAGATGTGTGTACATACGTGGGTGGATATCGGTGTGTGTGCATGCGTGCTTGTGTGCGTGCGTGCGTGTGTATAGATGTGTGTACATACGTGGGTGTATATCGTGTGTGTGTGTGAAGGTGTGGAGCATGGACAACATGATCTGTAGTCAGACGCTGGTACGTCACGAGGGCAGCGTCGCATGTCTCGCCGTCAGTAAAGGACAGATCTTCTCTGGAGCAATGGACAGCTCCGTCAAAGTACGAGTCTTCATCTTCACACGCCGCGGCTGCTGCTGCTGCTGCTGCTGCTGCAAGCAGTACAGATTGTGATTGGTTGACAGTCGCTATAGTGGTGCCGTCATTCATTGCATCAACAAAGTTGCTCTATGTTGTTGAGCCCGGTTAATAATGGGCAGGGGGGTAACCGCCTTTGTAACCAAGCAAACTAGGTCAACTCAGCCATGCATCCCTCCAGGGTCGCCACTTCGAGTACCGTCATTTGGGGTAAAGGCAGAGGAACGTCACTGTCACTTGTGCTGAGAAGAACTGGTGGATAACATTTGATGTCGTCAACTGACAACTGATGCTGATGTTGCAGGTCTGGAGATGAAGATCTGAGACTGACATCAACTGTCGACTTGATAATCACCAACAGCACGCGACACTGTCTGTGATTGACACATTGTGTTTACGTCAGACACATGCTACTAGTAGTTAATGTACAAACCAGCATGATTGTCGTGGTCCTGGCTGGCGATGCTGTAATTAATACTCGTAACATGATTCATGATGTTACTTACTGAACTGCAGCAAACATTGCTCGTTTCTTACTTACTTTTTGTACGCTTTTATTTTTCGTTGTAAGTTTTTCTTGGTCTTTTGTCAGTGCTAAATTTTAATATTCGTTGGATGGCATCACCTGCACGCAGTATGTAGATGCGGTCTACTGCTACACACGTCGCATGTAGCATCGTCTGGTCTGTCTGTCTGTGTGTCTCTGTGTGTCTGTCTGTCTGTCTGTTGGGCACACTGGAGAGCTGTGCACAGACAGCTGAACCAATCATGATACCATGTGCAGGCGGATTTGTGTGTGTCCAAGGAATCTTGTAGATTAGATAGCTCAGCGGTTCAGATAGTCCATGGGAACGGGCCAGTGTAGAGGAAACCTGTTGCGTCTTACCTCCAGATAACTGCTTGGACTCGTCCATTGCATACTGTGTGTTTGCCCAGCACACATAGTAGATGAGTGCATTTGCTGCCATGAGGGGTGTCAGGATGGTGGCCGTATATCAGTATGTCCCTTGACTTTAAATTTTTATTTTTATTGATTAGTGAATGGTGGATTTTGAGTGTATTTTGTGTGAGAAAATGCTGATGTTTTAGCTTTTATGACAGTGATAACTTATATTTAATACTGTGACTAGATTTATACTGCATATTGCATATATTGTACTTTTACACGTGGGATATAGTTGCTATAGTAGACTGATATTTTCATTAGGTTGAACATGTGGACAATCGTGTACACGTCTAGACTGTTTAGCCGACTGAGCAGACATTCTCTGCTGCACTGGAGGCCTTTACTGCAGTCCGTCATAACTTGAGATGATTTGATATTAATTAGCTGTACTTTCATGATGTTTTGTGCAGTTGTGTGTTTGTTTGTTGGTATGTATTATGTAAACTGTACACCAAGTCGACATTCAACACCAGACAGTAGCACTGACAGTGGCAGATCCAAACGTGTTTGTTTGGATCAATGTTTCTTGCACATCGCCGCTCCATAAAAAGACCATTTACAGTGCTAGGTTGAATAATTATTGTTTTTAGCTTTATTTCTGACTCGTCCATTGTAGTGTAATTGCTTCCCAGATTCTTATAGACGTTTTGAGCAAGGACCTGTCACTGGGCCAGGTTGTCTGATAACTTCGATCCCCACCTTCAACCTTATCAAATCGTGATTCCACTGCTGGTGTTGCTTGTGCCAATGCATTGTGTACAACAGCAGCCAGTATGATGTGTACAAGGAGGCCAACATCGACGTTCTGACTCATGAGACCCGAGGCATCTGCCAGTTGATTTGAGATGAGACCGACGTGACACGTCAAAACAGCTTCAGCATTGAGACAACGTGCGTGTCAGCTGCTGCAGCAGCAGCTGTGTGAGTGAGAGCATTGAATTTGAGAGACGATGACTGTGACATGTACAAGATTGTGAGACGAGACTGGAAGTGTTGGAATCCAGTGTTCTAAGACTACAACTGTACACGGCAGTCATGCACGGCACTAGTGTATTGCGCTTATCAGAATTAATGATGACATGAGAAATTGTGCCATCCACACACCACCAGGCGAGACTGGCTTCGGAGAGACTATGAGAGATGATTGGTGGCTCACAGCAGCTGATCTTCAGTGAACAATTTATTCTACATAAAACGAATGAAATAAACATAACAAAGTCCTCAGGGCCAGATGGCATTCATCCATATACTGTACAAACTACAGTACGAATAAATTGAACCATTAATCTGTTATTTTAGTCACATTATGCTGCCCGGTTAAGCCAGGCTAAGTCCGATTTAGTCCCCCCTAACTTTAGTGCAATAGAACCAGGCCTGGTCCAGAGGGTTGAGACGCATCACCATGCCACATTTCGTCAAAATCGGTTGTGAAGATTTTTCGATTTTTTAAGATGGCGGCTGTCCACCATCTTGGATTTGTTTGGGGCATATTTGTGCAACCTACGTTGAGTACTTGGGGGTCTATCACTCTGCAAACTTTGGTTATGATCGATGCAGTAGTTTTTATAATATGAACATTTCAATATTTGGCGTATTTGGCTGCAAAACGCCTATTCATTTCCCGAAAATGGGCTGCAACATCAACCAAAGCAGTGGATGCGAGCGCTAGCAGCTTTAGAGTCTGCGACATTCAGGACAACGGGCCATGCCCGTGTGGCGGATGGAAGAATCCAGCCGGCACATGACTATAACTATAACACAGATTTTTATGGCATTGGAAACGGTAGTATTTGCCTGTAAATAAGTGTTATTTCTCGGATACAGAGATCTTTAAACAGACCTGTGAGTAGCTTCTCTTTAGTCAGAGTGATGTGAAGATGAAATAACAACAACATTTATTGCGCGAGAAATTTTTCACTCGCCCAACACCAATTCTTTAATTCTCAGTTTAAATATTCTTTGAATGTTGATGTTTGTGTTTGTAAAGTAAACATAATATATTTAGTTATTTTTTTATTTCGTATATAGTGATATATAAGGTGCGTGTAATGTTTTTACTAATTTTGAGACAACATGGTGATATTGCGGCGGTAAATGACGCCTCAATAAGCGCCCAAAAACACTAAAGTGTGCAGTACAAAACTCCGTGACACACTGTATAACTTCATCTGCACTTCGAAACATGCTACCTTTCTTTACTGGTCAATTATCATGATCGTTGTTGTTTTGAAAAAACGCCATCGCTACATGAGGCTATATTATGCTCACTGGATGTGGCTGCTCCAACCTAGCATCAGGTAAATTCAAACATCCAGTCATGTATCAAAATCAGCAGCCAATAGAGTTGTGCGGACATAGAGTCCATGAAGAAACCTAGCCTACTTAAGTTGGCTGTGTTATATCTCCGATAACACATTCCGAATGTTATTCTGAATCGCAGCTGTACTTGTATGGCTAGAAGAAACCTATCTTTTTGGAATGCAGACTATCGAAAGCCTGTTGAAACCATTAACTGACTGTGATTCAACAATTTCTGGGTTAAGCTGTTTCAACGGTTAATGACACGTGAGGAAAATGAGTACATCCTTGAGTCAGTATGACAATGTGATTTAACCAGCTTCAAATTGTGGCCACATGAGGTACTGTCAGTGGTAACACTTGGTGGTAATGTAGAAAAATGAACCAGGAACATCAGTGAAACCATGCATAATTTATATACTTCAATCAGGTATGATCTATTACGTCTTTCTTTCAAAGACCATAGTTGCAGCACTTTCTTCCTGTATTGTCTATGACATAGAGTCACAGTTACACATCATAGATATTGATTTACTGCCACTTTAGTGTTTTTGCCTGCTTATTGCGGCGTCATTTACTGCCATAATAGATTTCTTCAACTTTAAAACTGAGAGAATGGAGCGGTCGTGTGACCGTAATGTGAAGCATGAATGAGTATGACGGGTGGCACTCCCTACAGATCACTGCTAGGCCGAGTTCGATGATTAGCAAGAGCAATACTGCTAGGTTTAGTTTCACAATTTTAATACATAGAATACTAAAATATAATACTACGGTTCTTGGTGCCATAGAGATCCACATTAAGGTCATATAGCACTATCTGATCTATAGAGAACTGTGATCTTAAAGTTACCATTTCAATATCAGACTGTACTGGTCTTTATGTCATCTCGTTGTTGTTGTTGTTCTTGACTGCCTCTGAAGTACATGGTTCCTGCGTGGTAAACATCATCGAAGTAAAATGCTTTATGGTATATTTTTATTTCTTTGGCTACAATTGACAGTTGTAAATTGTTTCTGTAGAAAAAATCTAAGCTTGTATTCTGTTTTATCAAATTTTACAAGTTACATATGTGAACACTGAAACTTTGGGAAATTTTCTTTACCAAAAAAATTATTGATCTTGGTCCACAGTTATTTGAAAATGTAATGACGTTTGAGATGCAGTGCAGTTGTTCAAGTGCAGAAAATTACTTTGGCTAGCTTGTCTCTCATTATGTAAAATTAATTATGAAACAAATCATACTTTTTTGTTTGCCATAGATTTTGCTACTGCTGATCATTGTGTGGACATTTATGAATTATATTTGTATTTATTGACTGCAGTTAATGTATCCATCATCATTCATACTAATGATATCCCTCACATGCTGATGCGTGTTCAGATGCCAGTGCAGTCAGAATGTTATCACAAAGTGAAAGCTGTCTGTGATCGCTTGGCTATGTTGGCAGCACAATGCTGTGAGGCTCAGTTTGAGAAGCGGTTTCGCTTTCTGGATACAGTGTGCAAATTATGGTCTGGGTCATACGACCAGTCGAAGGCTGTGTTGTCACATGACACGTGCCATCCAAACAATGCTGACGTCAGTGCTGTGAATTTATTGGAGCAGTCGGAAGTTGACACGGTGACTCACAGTGAAGACAGCATTAGTTCTACTGTTGAAGTGAATTTGCTCACAGATGACTGTAGCAAACAACGCAACAGTGTACAAAGACAGCTAGGTATGTTCAGAATACACTGGAATGTCTTGCATTGTTGAGCGTGTGTGTGTTAGATTTTTATTACGTGTGCCATCCGATGTTGACATTAGTATTTAGCAGCGGTCACCTGTATATGTTGAAAACTTGAAATGTACTAGCAGAACGATACAGCCTTTCATGCAAGCGATACGGTACTAAACAAAATATCACGATATGATGATAGGGTATGATACACTGTATAACATGCACCTCACTAAAATGAACAACTTCCAGCCACTGGCCGCTATGTTAGAAGTTGCTGTGAACTGGGCCATTGCGGCTATAATAATCAAATTTACCACGCACTGTAGTGGTGGTCGACGTGATGTCACTGTGACGTCAGTCGTTATTTGTCTGCCGTGTTAATGCCATACATGTAGTGTGCGTATTTATAGCTTGCACGTTGCATTGTTGAGTATAGTTAACTCACAAGTCATGTTAGTTAAGATGGACGCTATTATTAACTCAGAGACGATCTGTCAGAAAAAATTTTTAGCAGCAAATAGTTCAGCTGGCAGCCACGCCATGACTGGGAATGTCAGACAGGCCAGGTGCACTAATTAGTGTCCATCAAGTATCAAGCATGACGGCACACTGTCACTCATTATTGGAATGGGAGACGGGAAGGGGAAGGTCAAGTCAACTGCAAGAGTGTGTCGCCGTCGACGGTCATTGACTGATTGATTTATTGTGTTTTTTTGGACTGCTAGTTATTTTCTATTCCTATTATTTTCATTTCAGCCGTGCAGCTAAAGGCAAAGTGGCAGCAGAGAACGTGTGTGTAGTATATACATGTTGCGCTTCAGTAACGTGAGGGAGGGACGCCTTTGTTGCATTTAATGGACACAGTTTGCTGGTCAGTGAGCGCCACTTATTCACACGTCGTCACTCAGTGGACGGGAACGTGTGTTCACTGAAGCTCAGGGGCCAGCCGGCCGGCCAGGCCAGGTACAATGATGTGTGGAGAGGGAGCGTTGACTGGACTAGAGCTGTGTGGAGTATCGTCATGTTTGGGCAGTAAATATCGTGATATTGATATGAAGCTAATATCATGATATTTGATATGATGCGATATATCGTGCCAACACTAGTAACAGCATTCTTGGCTTTTATTAATAATAGTAATAATAATTATAACCACAACAAGGAGTAATATGCTGCATTTGACATGCTGTGTGTCGGTCACGGAAGTGATGAATGAAAGTGCATTTACTGCACTCTTCATTGCTGACTGAGCAATGTTCATACATAGTCCCCATGCAGTCAAACAGAATGCCTAGCCCAGCTCTGCAGCTGTGTGTGTGCGTGTATGTGTGAATTACTGAGTTTCCATCACACCTGAAGTACATGGAATGTTTTTACTGTTTTTAGAGAATTGTTTTTCTGCTGTGATTTCCAACTTGGAAAATCTTTTACGGAGTCCAGATGTGCTAAACTCTGACAAGCACAACTGTAGTGTTTGTTGTGAGAGATTTGTACCTGGAAGTAGTCGGCCTGCTGGACACACGTTAGTAACTGGTGCGAGACGCATCGAGGAGAAGTGTCGTTACGTTTGCTGCTTCTGCTGTAGACGATTTACAACATCCACAGCACTGCTGCGACACTTGGGACACCACGGCTACTACACTGTAGCAGAGAGAACTTATGAGTCGAATAAAGTTGTCACCAGTCGACACTGCGGTAATACCAACAGGACCAATGTCAAACAGTTTGAACCGTTGTCATGTAAGTCGTGCAGTAAGCGGTTTAGAACGTTGGCAAAGCTGGAGTCACACATGCAACTGGCTCACAAAGACTCGCAACGTTGTTGCAAATCTGCTCGTGAGTTGGACAAACACGTACCACGCCGTCGTGTGTCTGAGGATGATGTGCACTCTCAGTGCTCTCAGCAGCCGTCTCACACTGTGTTGCAGCAAAGCAATGGAGCCACAGCTGCAGCAGTTGAACTGAATGCTGGGTCAATACGTTGTCAGGATTGCGGAGCTGGTAATTTCAAGTCGTGGCGAGCTCTGACATTACATCGTCGGACGCAGCACAGTGGACGTCGTCTGGTGCACACTTGCTCGCGTTGCCCACGCCAGTTCCTCTATGCAAGTGACCTGCGTAAACACAAGCATCGTCACACTGGCCGGCAGCGACCTCACGTCTGCTCCGTCTGCGATAAAGGCTTCTACCATGCAGCCGACCTCAGCGTTCACGAACGCATACACTGTGGCGCTGACGCCATGCCGCCGCCGCCGCTGAGTTGCAGCGTGTGTCAGAGATGGATGTCGAGCATGACTGGACTGCGTGCTCACATGCGCATTCATCGGCCCGACGCTCCGCCAACCGTCTGTACCATCTGTGACAAGTCGTTCTCATATCTGTCTAGCCTTCGTGCTCACATGAAGCGACAACATGCCGCCACAAAAACCTCTGATCATTGGACGTGTGTTCACTGCTCGGCACACTTCTCCAGCCAGCCACTGTTGACGGACCACACCACCAGCTGTCTTGCTAGTATGTTATGTCACTCAATATTTTATCTCTTCTCTGTCATATTTGTTGTTTATGCAAGTAAGTAAGTAAATATAATTTTTAATGCACACAATAGTCAGCCAAAGCTGAATTTTTCACTACTTTCCATTATTGTAAGTCTGTCTACTTTTGCTCAGTTACTCTAGATATAACATTTAAGGCTCGAGGAGCAAGCCAATTTTACAGGTTTATCTCATGTCTCAGTTTCATTGCATGAGACAAAAATGGATGTTAGTACTAGCAAATAATTTTTACAACTTTCCTGTTTCTTTGCTTTTTTGCTGTCAATTTTTACGTGCAGTATTGATGAGCACTTCTGCTGTATGTAGGTAAATGTCGTGAAGATAGTCAGGCTGTTGTTTCAACACAGATTTCCAGCCACAATAATGTTTTGCAAGCTACAAGAACTATGGAACCTTTCAATGAAAATCACTTGGAAACTCTTTCCTTCCAGCACCGTAGTGAGTCTTTGGACTGTAACAACAAAGTGAAACAAGATGATAAATCTGACACAGACCATGTGCTTGGTAACGGGATTAACCCGTATGCTCACAGAAATTCCACAGCTGATACGGCAGACGGTGATGAGCGAAGATTGATGCAGCTGCGGCATTGGCAGCGGAAATACCCGGGCCGCAAGATAGTGCCGCATGTGTGCACGACTTGTGGTCAGCAGTTTCTGCAGGCCGTACAACTGCGAAAACACATGATCAAGCACACAAAGACAGATGACAATGGCGTGGAATTCCCGTACACGTGTCACACTTGTCGACGTCACTTCCTGTTTGCAAACGACCTTCGTCGACACCTCGTAACTCACAGCAATGACAGGCCACATTGCTGTCTTGTCTGTAGTCGGCCGTTCAAACGTGAGGATGACCTCAGCAAGCACATGAAGACGCACGGAGACGTGCGTCCGTACCAGTGCACACAGTGCTCTGAACGTCTCGAAAGCACCAGCAAACTGCGGAAGCACATGCGGAAGGTGCATGGGGACAGGTTTGAGTGTATCCACTGCCACGCGTTCTTTGTTCGACGCAGTCTGCTCAAGAAGCACAAGAGACAACATCACACAGGTCTGCAGTCACCCGTTCATTTCGTTGTTGTTCAGTGACACTCATCATGTTGTCACTGGTTGTGACGTAGAGCTGGCAAAGTCGTGGAATTATACACGTAGAAAGATAGCATTAGATGAAAAGTCTGGAAAACTGCGTGTGATTGTTAAAAATTGCATTAGTTAACATTTAGTGCATGCACATACATGTAGAGCAGACCAATACTTAAGTGTGACTTACATTGTTTGAAAACCTGCCTCTTAGTTTTCCCTGTAGATGCCATTTACTGATGGCCAGTATTAGCAGACAGCTCACGTCTGTCGATGATGCAGGGATCAGAAAAAGTTGGGGATTTTGTTACAGCAAGTGACCAACCATGTTTGCCAAAGAGTTGTAAAGTAGACACTGATTGAGTGAAATGTAGAAGTAGAACGTTCATGGGCAGCTAATGAAACAATGTTAAGATAACTGGCAGCAGAAAACTAATGATGGAGTCCGAGAAAACGAGACTAGCCATGCATTCACTGCTACAAGGCTTTGATCTTACGATACTGTATTTAGCCAGACACTAGTATGTAGGCCCTAACTGATGGCTGTGTAACGCAGTAAACATAGAAGCTGTTGCGCAAGTTGTTGGTAGATATTGTTGTTGATTGTGCTAGCTGGCTGGTGTGTGTGTCTAGGTGACATGGCTTCCACTAGTTCCACCGCCGCCGCCGCCGGTGCCGGTGTCGGTGTCGGTGGTTTCATGTGTGATCGCTGTGGCAAGTCGTTCCACTACGAGTCCGACCTACGTGCTCACCTGTACACGAGCCACTCACGTCGGCACTCACCTGTCCACGTGTGTGCCTGGTGCAGCCGCCAGTTTGCCTCGACCAGCCACCTGGCGTCACACGAGCGAACTCACACCGGCGACAAGCCGTTCACGTGTGACTCTTGTGGTAAACAGTTCACACAGAGCGGCAGTCTCAACGTTCACCGACGCACACACACCAACCCGCAGCCGTACCCGTGTCACGTGTGTGGTCAGAGGTTCGCCAGTCGACAGTACGCGAGGAAACACTTCACTATGAGGCATGCTAATCATGACAACACTGCTACTGCGGGCCACACAGACACCGGTCAACAACACTGATCACCAACCAGTCTTCACTCAGTCTCATACATACATGCGTATAGTTTTAGTGCGAGATGTAATATACATCTCGTACTTATGCTACGGTGTCAGTGTCCGTCTGTCTGTGACGGCAGTGCATTGGCGCATTATAGCTAATTTAGGTTTCAATTTCCAATCCAAATTTACCACGCATTGTGGTCGTGGGGAGGGGTAATCTAAACAACAACATCTCCCACTATGCTAGCCACTGCTAGGCCCTCTTGTTTTATAATGTGCACAGTGATAAAACACAAGGCTTGAATCTGAGGTGCAGGCGATCGCTAGGTGGCAAGAAGGGACATGTTAACACCCAGTAAATAACCTGCCTCCGTGGCTCAGTGGGCTAACGTTCTCGCTGAGCCGCAGTGCAGTACGTGAGCCTGGCTGGCTAGCTCGGTGGCATGGCTTCATCTCCCGCTGCTGCCGGCATGTCGAGTCAGGTTTCTGCATGCTATGAGATTAAATTCTCGGGCAGGTGCAGAGTGTTCGCCCGTGTCCTCTTTCAAATGTGACAGGCCATCACACCCGGATTGGGGGCATCTGGGTGTGGTGAGAGCCGCCGGTGTGGATAACAGATGGCAGGGGCCAGCAGTCCTATAGGAGGGCCGCACTTTGGCACCCTGCCAGAGAAACCCGCCGGCTAAACTGGGCTCTATAAATATACAGTACAAGCCCCAGAGTTAGAGGGGAAAAGCACTGGACCAGGCCTAGGCCTCAGCGCTGGCGGTGGCTGAAGGCACATCGAAAGACTGCCAACGGTCTACCGCCGCCCCTGATAGAACGAGAACATCCAGTAAATAGGTAGGTTTTAACGCGGGACTTGTAGAGGTCAAACTGTGCACAGAACGAATTGGTAATAGACAACTTATTCCATAGTAAGGGGGCTATAATAAGTAGCTGAAGGCATGTCTACCCAACTGGAATGATGTAGGTAATGCTAACAAAGTCACCTGAACGAAGAGGTCGTGGTGGTTCATAGCGATGAAGTGACCGATGGAGGTAGCTAGGTTGAGCAACAGACAATAATTTATAAGTGATAGTAGCAATTTTACATCAACAACACCACTGCCTTGTAGGCAGGACTACTGCATCATATGAGTATAGGGTGGACATAATTGTAACAACAGTTTGAGGTACAGGCAGTAGTTGATCATGTTTGCACTGTTACACTGAATTGAAACATGTCCTAGGTTGCCATCATTGTTGTTCGGACTTCTGAGTGTTCAAAACAAAAACGTTAAAATTGCGGACAGAAAAGCCGACATGGTTCGACTGCTACTAAACAGATTCATATAGGCAACATGTCCAGTGAACAGTTGACACGGACATGGCGGACTTGTCTTGTAGTGGTCTGAGCATGCATGAACTTATACACTCAATAACTTGTACATATTTGCAATATTTTGTAAACTTTAATATTTTAGCAGGAATTTTGAAATTATTATTTTATTCGACAGTGTCTTGTACATGATTAGCCAATTGTGAACGTTCTGCATTGCTGTATGTGGCCTTCAATTAAGAAACTGCTACTGTACTTCTTAATTAAATGATCGACTTTATAAAGCTATGTTACTGATGTATTGGCATGTACACCGTGTCTCAAAAAAACGACAATGATGTAGAACACTATGACTTCAACGCACATTAACCGATTTTAGTAATTTTTTGCAGAGATGTTGCTGAGTGAGTACGCTATTAAATGGTGATTTGTTATCCCACCTCCCCTTGCTAGTGTCTCTGCACTACCTGGGGAAACATGAACCAGAAATTTGGTCTTT
>Ga0209782_1001447_pt1 | contig 12379 bp, 7 predicted proteins | sample WorMetmaBAHAMAS1_FD_187390 | JGI IMG/M metagenome (GOLD analysis project Ga0209782, IMG submission 187390) | Marine gutless worms symbiont microbial communities from Max Planck institute for Marine Microbiology, Germany - Inanidrilus... | ecosystem: Host-associated > Annelida > Digestive system >... | reverse complement strand
GGGTAAGTATATCTACGTTTGCCAGGTGGTAGCACGGTTATTTTTCGCTAGTACCTGCTAGGGGGCGACACTGTGGCACCGAGCAGGCTATACGCTAGGCTTTGCCACGCATTTCTAGTTTGTGTCTGATGTATTTTTGCTGCAGAAGGCAAATAATCAGAAATGTTTTGGAGATTCAATTATATGCCTTCACGTGTTGATTCACTCCTAGACAAGGAAGTAAGTATTTTGACACAGATTGTGTTGATTACTACACTGCTTTCTGTTATTTTATCATTTTCTTAATTTGTATATGATAGTAATTAATTTTCCAACTACGTGAAAAGGAACAAAGAGTTCTCTAACACATTGAATCTGCTTATTGTGCTCACTGCATGCAGACTTGCCTCGTAAGCTCTGATTGTGAGTAGTTAATGACTGATCCAGTGACAGCACGGGTGATTGTCTGATAGCACTTCTGCAAACTGCAAAATTGCAGTGATGTGTACACCGTGTCTCAAAAAAATGACACTGATGTAGCACACTATAACTTCAATGCACATTAACCGATTTTTATAATTTTTTGCAGAGATGTTGCAGTTGCTGAGTGTGTACGCTATTAAATGGTGATTTGTTATTCCACCTCCTGTTGCTAGTGTCTCTGCACTACCTGGGGAAACATGAACCCATAAATGTGGTCTTTTCAGTCGCGCTGTATACCGAAAATAACACTGATTTTGCTTGCTATATCTTCCACATTCATCAACCAATTTTAATAATTTTTGGCAAGAAATAGCTACGGAGCTTGAGCTATCATAAGCCTATTTAATTTATCATGTCCGTTTGCTATTACGTCCTTAATTGGCTGCGAAATTGCGAAGGCAGAAATGACACATTTTCAACGTCACTGTTCGTCAGTAAACATGCCATGATAAGATTCTGATTAACAATTTGTTTGAGTTGAAAGGCTACAATGCTAGGCATTTAGTCAGAGAGTTTTCCAGAAAAAGCTAAAATGTCAGCAGCGTCTAAAAGTTGTTGCAATCGCTATGGGTTACTGGTTGGTCGACCGTTGTCCCGGCAGTGGCAGATGACACAACGCCCGCATTGATCTTGTTGACGAACTGGTGTAACGCCAAAAATGGCTAGTCGAGAAATAATAATTATTTGCATACTGTACTTAACAGTATGACCTTATTGTGTACAACATATAATCAAAATTGGTCGATGAGTGTTGAAGATATGGCAAACCAAAGCAGTGTCATTTTTGAGCATGACTAAAAAGACCCATTTTCGGGGTTCATGGTTCCCAAGGAAGTGCAGAGACATTAGTTAGGAGAGGTGGGATAACAAATTACCATTTAATAGCCTATTCTTTCAGCAATATCTCTGCCAAAAATTACAAAAATCGATTGATGTGCATTGAAGTTATAGTGTGCAACATCACTGTCGTTTTTTTAGACACAATGTAGAAAAATCATCAAATATTGGGAAATGAGTATAAACGATTTGCTTTGTGTTGTTATCTAACTTTTTCATACTTTGTGTTAATAGTAGCTTTTGATTATTTTAACAATGTCATTGTGAACAGCCATTTTTTTGCCAAGCTTGTATTCAGATTTTGCATTATTTGTAGAAATCTGCACAAAATTGGAGAACAAAGCTAACATCCCACAACTAATATCTAGTGGCAAGTGGTATTAGAATAGTTGTTGCGATACTGTACATTATTGTCGCTATGTGTGACTGTAAAGGTTTGGCTGATATTGTGTCTTGAACTGTGTTGCAGAATGTGGTTGCGGGCAGTTCAGTTCAAGCTCAGTGTGTGCAGCATGCGATCGACATTGGGAACAACATGAAACATTCTTTGAGTCAGAGCGCGAGAGGAAAGAGAAGGGTCTTCCATATGGTCTGCTCTCCAGTATTTCCAAAATGACATGAAAATCCACCAATTCCGTTTTGAGTTAACAGAATAACTCTAAAAGTTATGGATAGATTTTCCTCTTAACAGAGAGATAAATGTACAAAAAGTAGCAGACGTAAACTTTTGAAAAACTTTTGGGACACATTTGTCAAATTTTTTGTACCCAAATACCATGGCAGGTGTCACAGCTTATGCATTGTTTACAATATGCAGAAGTCAATGTTTATAAATGAAAAATGCCTCACATTTGGCTTACTGTAAATTTGACATAAATGTGCATCAATCATTTTTGATAATTTTTGGTAGAAATGTTACTGAGAAAATAAAGGAATCAATAGATACTCATACTCAGCAGTACTTATTCTACAGTTCTGGTAATTTTCTACACACTGAATACTTAAGCATATTAACACGTAATAGTTTAATGTTAACTTCAACAATTTTTTTTAACTATTTAACAGGTTAACTGTTAACTAACTTTCAATTACTTGATTTATCATTATCAAAGTAAATGTTTTTATTCTGTGCCCACCTTTATTCATATGTTCATTAATGTGACTAAAATCTGAACTGTTAATAAGACTTTTAAATCTTAATAACACTGGTCGTTTAGTTAATGGCACGCAACTGAGGTTATATTGTGCTTTTACGGTTATAATTTCTTGTACAAATTTATATTGATGATAGTATAGCTTAGTTGATTTATGATTTAACTGCACTTTATGTACAAACTAGGACAACACCTGATGAAGTCTACAACAATTTTGCATTAACACTGTATATGAAATGTTTAATCATTTCCGCAAAATATGACATGCTAAATTATTACATTAGTCCCATGCATACTACCCTGTCAGTAGGATATATAGTAAGTAATGAAATACAATATATGACTTGTAATACAGGTGAAGATTATTTGCCATTTGCCGAGATTCCACCACTGCGCAACATGGTACTGACAGGAGAAGACGATGGTGATATGTCATACATGCGGCTGCAGCAACGGCAGCTGAAACCTGGGGCATCAAACCTCCGTGCTCTGCCACCGTCACACTATCAACCTCCACCTCAAGACAATGGCTCTGCAGTAGTGCCTTACCACTCAGGTCCTAGCCAACGTTCAGAGCACGGCGGAAGACAAGACTACACAAGTCGTCTTGACCCACGGATTCCGAGGCATGCTCATCTGAATAACAGAAATGCTGGAAGTGGGCACCAGGGCAAGCGTGGAGGTTTTCGGTCAACGTATGACTGACAATATAGAAAATACCACATTATTAGCAATTTCTTCCAGCTGTCTGTGCCGAAAAGAAATTATGAATTTGGGGCCACCTGAATTGAAACGCCCAAATCAAATATGGTAAAGCTTGGCATGCTTAATTATGTTGTTATTAGATGTGCTGATGGGTTTTATCGCCTTTTAGTTATTTTTATTGCTTTTTTATCTATCTTGTTAACTTGTTTGTGAAATCTAACGTTTATTACACGCATGGTAGTGCAGTAGTGCTACGACAAAAATAAATTTGGTAAATTCTCTATGCAATATGCTGTAACCAACTGTCACCAAAATTTGCACAGGATAGTTCTGCACTGACCACTGGCCTATGTCATCAGTCCAATTATTGATGATTGCTGAATTTGGTTTCATATTTGCAGACATTAAAACACATTCAGGAAATCACTCTAACAGTATTGTACAGTGTAATAACTATAGCAGTTATTTCTTTTCATGCTCATTTTTTTCACAGGAGTATTTATACTGCAATGCTTTTTATGACTATTAATAACAAACCGGCAGCAGGCAAAGAATCACCTACCTAGCCATTGATGCCGAGGCATCAGACGCCACACCCACTGGCCATCTCTCAGTCAGTGGAACCCGACTCGTTTCATCTGTCGTAATATTTATTTGTTTATTTAACTAAGTTACTTAGTTTGTGTTGTTTCACCACATATGTATAGACTTAGCAACTTATTATAGATAAATAGCATTTGGTGTACTCAGATTGTAAAAGAGCTTCGGATTTTAAACTGTACTGCTTGTATTAATACAAGGTATATTGTTTTATAATTCCTGCCTTATTTCACTGTACATATTTGTTAATTATGCTGGATGAAAGTTAAACAGTAATATTGCCAGATCTATTAAATAGTTTTGTGGCAATAAATGATGCACAACAGTGGACACGTAGTCGACACGGTTGTGCTTAAATCTGTCCACTGGCTCACATTTTCTTCAATATACACGCTGGAATCATGAGTGAAAACAAACCCAGCTTCACCCAACTTCTGTGTTGTGCATATAATTTAAACCATAGATGAAATGACATTTCATAAACAGTGTTCAGACAACCTACGATGATGGACAACTGCAACTAACGACTTCATTCTCCTTATTTCTACTCACATATACGTGCAGAGTGACCAAAGATGACTGACCGAATGACCACGCAGCAATACAGTCAGTGATAGTCACAGTTCTACAGTAAAACTGCTCAAGCTTAATAGCATCAACCAAAACATGATCATAATACAATGTAGTAACTTTGGCTACACGTCCTCACAAAACCATCAATAACTCGCATCTCTCAGCAAAATAAAACTTGTATCGATGCTTCAACGACACAGCCAACAATATACCTTTATTAACAAGCAATATACAATGGAACACACCAAGTATAAAAGACACATATGTCCACAAGGGTCATTTCTGCTAGTAACAAGTCTTCTGGCATTTGGGCTTGTTGACTTCAAAACTGCTACAAAATGGACTTTGCAAAGAAGAAAAAACATCCCACACATTATGACAGAACAGTTGAAATACCACTAATACCGATAACCTAATAATCAGAATCACAAACTGACTGGTAGCTCTTGCCCTGTGTTAACAGCAACAGCTTTTGAAATTTTTCAAGGTTGATTACATCCACACAACGAACAACTGTGGGTGCCAATATTACCCAGCAGCACATTGACATTTAGGCAACATTATGGTAATAATGTCACCTTTGTATGATTTTTACAGCAATGTGTTGCCATTAAAAATGCATAAATTGAAGTTTTTAATATAAAACTAGAAATGCGTGGCAAACCTAGCGTATAGCCCGCTCGGCGCCGTAGAGTCGCCCACTATCAGGTAGTAGCGAAACATAACCGTACTACCACCTGGCGAACGTGCAGAGATGCATGTGGCACGTGCAAAGAATGCACGTGGTGTCAGTCTGCCGTCATTACTTTCTAGTTTAACCCAACATTATTTGGTTGCCATGGCAACATCCCTTGACAAATCGACCGTGTAAAACGAGCCAAGGGAACATACGTCAGGTCAGAGGCGGGGTGCATATGAGTCACAGCTTGTGTGATTTGCAGTCAAACCATGACATTAATGCGCAGCACAATTTCCATCTGTTAGCCTGTTCTCCGCCGAAACTACTGGACCGATCTTCACCAAAATTTTACACAATATAGTGACATTAGTGGTGCTATTAAATCATGCATATACAAGGCGTTATCCCTTTCCGTTTCCAAATGGCACAATGACAAAGTAGACTGGTCGGGGAAAAACGCCGATTTTTCGTAATTTGTTGCCATGGCAACGTCCCTTGAGAAATAAAAAACTCAATGAAGTGAACAAGCCCTTACACCTAACCTGCAGATGTTAACAGTAAAAAAATGATCACACAATACTGAAATTTTGGTGAAGATCGGTACATTAGGCTCTGAGCTACCGGGTCTAGAAAGTCGACCATTAAAAACTCGAATACCTAGCGGTATATGGTCGCGCCTCTATGGGCGAATCGTGACTACTTGACTACTATCGATTTGGGTTCCTCCCGATGTTTTTTGTCACGGACAGAAACGTGATTACTTGAGTCGCGCCTAGCAGCAGCGAGAGGCGCAACTAAAAATTAAAAAATATAGAAAAACATTGGCAGAATATATAGCCTGGTCGTAATGTTTGTCGAGCGGGCTAAACAATTATTTATATCGGTGAGTAGTGATTTAAGAAAAAGACACTAATGTTATGATTTAAAAGGTCAAATGTGCCAAACTGCAAATAACACTGATTTGTAAGTAAAATCTTAAATTCTTAATATTCCAAAATCTCCACACCAGTAAAAATGTCATGCAGTAGTTTAGCTAGTTTTACTTTAGATTACTGCATCCTGTGTCATATGATGTAGGATAAGATGCCAATGCAGATTACCTTACACAATGTACATAATTCAAAACATGGGTAAAGTGTACTAATGACAGTCAATAAAGCAGTGCATTAAGGATGATAAAATGAATTTGTTAAAAAAAACAGCAAGACACCAGACACAGCTGTTAGTTCACAACTAAATGACAGGTTGTGCATGTGAATAACATGTTCACTCAGTTTCGCATAGCCTTGGCACGATATATCCACTACACCATTCTGTTTCAACAAATGCAATAAAAACTAGTCATAAGCACACTACAGGGTGGGCCAAAAATACTAGGAACTATGTTTGATTGCGTATATCTTCAAAACGATTGAACCAATTTAAATGATTTGTGGTACATTTCATCATGACATTGTTCTGAACATGTCTGTTAAACTTATATTGAACAAAGTTATAACACAAGTGATGCAACTGGCGATAAAGTTTAATAACTCGGGTTTTCACTTGCACAATCAAGCAAGACCACTATTCAAATGCCCATATCTTTAATAAAATACCCACACCAATTTTTAGCACAACTGAACATTGTGATATTCTGAATATGCCCATTTTTCAGCAATTTCTTTAAACTAGTCCTGCTCCATATGTTGTGATGAACCGCCGTTAAGCATCCGTTGAAAGCAAAATCCAAGTTGTTAATTTTTGACAGGTGATGCCACGTTGTATGATGGAACTTGAGAAATATGCAATCAATAGATGGGTTCGGACTAAAATGACGTTAAAGTAACTTAAGTAAGCCAAACATCACTGACACTGATTCAGGCATTTTGTAGACATAAGCAGAAATTAGGAGCCTTCTGATGTGGTGGCCAATAATTTTTTGACCCACCCTAACCTGCAGATGTTAACAGTAAAAAATGATCACACAAAGCAATCAATAATTATTCTGACTAGTTTTCCAGCAAATACTGTAACAAAAAAAAAGAAATTCAAGACAGCATAAAAATTTTTGTTACTCTCACACATTTTGAAAATCCATAACTACCATTCACAAACCAGAATTCTTGAAGATTTACAATGCAGCAGTTCACGACAAATGCGAAACGAGGCGTCGTTTTACACTGTAACAAATACGTCGTGGACTGTTGGCAAAAACCAACACACTTACTACTAATACAAACTGTTGATACCAACTCTACTACGTATTATGCTGTATGTAAGCTGAATCATAATACTGTAATATGCAACACACATCAGTTTTAATAACATACTCTTTTATACAGTTTAGTATTAACTAAAACATAACTGCTGGAAAGAACTCATTGACTACAGTATTCTGAAATTCAGCATTCATAAGCCCTGCTAAAGTGAAACAAGAACTGAAATGAAAATAAACCATTAAGATCCGGAACTGCAACATATTAAAACACTCGGAACTAACTGAAATTGATATAATCTAAAGAAATGGAACTAGAAAAGAATTGACATTAGCTTACAGGAATAGAATTTAAAATCACGGAACTGGAATATCAATGCCACAATTGACAACAGTCACAATGATACTGTAGTCACTGCTTCATTATGCACATCTCAAGTATTACACATACGGGTCGGGGTGGCGTCTGTTGCACAGTAAAAATAAATTATTCATGTATCAGCACAAAAAACCCGGAGACATTGGGTCAACCACAGAAACATTTCATGACTTCTGTATGAGGCAAAGATAAAATTTTACTAAACATTAACAATACAACACTAACAATTACAGCAATAAAAACCATATTTATCTACGAAAGATGCAGCTTAACAAACACACACAGACACACACACAGACAGACAGACCAGCAGTGTTCTGTTGTAACAATAAGCATCTTACAACACGTACAACGGTGTGCACTGTTCTTCACAAATGTACCTATAAACAGGGATCACTATAAAGCACTGGATGACTGGTCAATGAATCAACAAAAGTCACACTAACGAAAAACCGTCATTGTTCAATTCCCATTGTAACGAGTGACATAAATGCACCAAGTGGACGTCGAAATGCACGGACTTAGTCAACAATTGCAGCAGCAGGCAGATAAGCTCGGTTTATCAACATAACAATGAACCCAACATTGATACAGCATGTACAGTAGTATCATCGGCCAACTGGATGAAGCTCATATGAACACATGGAACTCTCAAACATAATGACACTCTTAGGCTCCCTGAACTGACAAAATAATTTCGGATTTTACTGACGTAACAAATAATTTATCGGTCACAGAAAAACAACTTCACTGACTTCGAGCAAACATGGTCTGAATAACAGGAGTATAAAAGAATTTAAAATTACATTTTGCTACAACAATTACCAAAACATGAAGATTTCAGTTGTGACAGTGGCCAAACATAACAATTTCATGTAAAATCTTCAAGCAAAACCCCTTACTTCACTGCACTGTATTACTAATATGAATAAAAACAAAAGTGGCAATATTCACTGTCCGCTGGTTTACGCAAGCAATAGAAAACACTGTAGATAACATATCTGAATAGCTGACAATAATGACGACAATGAGACAAGCGTGCACGTTGACTGTCACAAGCACAGAGCTCGACGAGGCACTCAATGACGACCAAACAGAATGCACCAGGATGCTGCTGCTGGCCATTATGAAGCAAAATACTCGACTGAAAAACGACAATAAATCAACATCAACAAAGCAATGCAGCTCTGTAAAAACCAACAATAACAAACAACGGAACACATTACAGCGACGGGAACACTGTCCTATAAATGTAATCTGAAAGAAATACGAACATTAAAGTATTTCTGATTAATAGTTTTATCCACAGAATACAACAAAAATATTGGCAACGTTGTGCACACTGCTTCCATTTCACAGGTTGGATTTCTTTTTCATATACAGCTTCTTTTGTAGAAATGCTGGCACAGAGCAGATGTAGATGGCGATGTCGTTACGGGCAAAAGTTGAAAACTGCATTCAGTGCATAAAAGCTTCAGCTTGAGTTATCATAGGATTATACGTGTGAGCTGTGCATGCCATAAACAATACATTCTGTTGGAAACTGGTATATGAATGTAATACATATGAAGGTATGGAAATTAGCAATAAATTTCCCAATCACTCTGCGTGTAGTCTGTGCTATAACAAAGCAACAGTGGCCTTTTGCAAAGACAAAGCACTGAACAACACATCAACTATTCTTTATGTTACCCGGGGACAACAGGCCAAATTTATGCACTGTGTTTTAAAATGATAGCAGGCGACATTATCCAGATAGCAAACTTGGCAACAATACAACCAACCACAACAACAATATAGCCACAACAGTCGCCCATCATTGCCGATGTTTTAGAAAAAAATCCTCCATCAGAATTTCTGCAATTATGTCCAATCAAACAAGGAAGCTCTGCATATGCAGATGGACCATGCGACATGCCACAAATATACATCACTTCCTATTAGTGGTCTGTGGTAAAAACATGTCTATCTTGCCCCTTTCCAAGTTATTACCACTTTGGTAGTGGACATGACTGCATATCATCTGGAGAAATCCTTCACTGTCAAAATTACAAGCCACGCAAAACTTTCAGATTTATGTGCACACATAGTTAAAATGCCATAATTCCTGAGTTATGGATATCAAACAACACAAGTGACTTCAGGCTCACTCAAGTCATCATATTTGTGCCGTTCGATAGGCTATGTATAATTTCCTTTCAGTGTTCTATTGTAATTATGTCATTATCGTGCACCATCTCTGAAATATTATCGCTTATTTCCAAAACTTCAAGAATATCTTATGATCGTGATCACATACACTTGGGGGAAACCGTAATCCAACAGCCAATGGTTCACATGGCCAACTAAAGTACAAAATTTAAAGTGACTAGGTTTATCCATTCTAGATATACTTTGGGGGCTAAATATTTATAATGAGTCACCTGACCACAACCACTCATTTATTTTTGGAGTGGTACGTCATCCTACTGTTAACAATTGATGTATTTCACCTGTACACAAAATCTTGCGCCTCTAAGTTTAGCCATTCCAGAGATACGACTAAGACTCCAAAAATTTATTCAATTGGTCACGTGAATGCTACAACAGAAGTTCATTCTGAGCAACCATGTCACCAGTTGCATCATTTTAATTATACAGTTAGTAAACATATATGTTTATCAACTGCATTAGCACAGGAGGCCATCCATCTGTCTATATGTTTCCACTCTAACTTTCGAACTAAGTAACCCTCACCTTTGCATAGATTGAAGGTCAAGGTCAAAGGTCAAGGTTAGGGTCTCAAAGTGCGGTCAATGACACCGCGATTCTCAATCAAGGACACTTTTCTAGCCAGGATAAATTACTGAGTGAAACCAAAACAATGTTATAATTCTTGAGCCATGATCATTTGAATCGGGAACAATTTTATGCATCACCTAGAATAGACAGTAAATACTAACTAGAATTTAAAAAATAAAGACACTCTTACTGTTTCTATGCTGCCGATGCACCTAATCAAAAGACATACTACAAAAGCAAGAATAAAATCATAGCGTAAAAACACAATGCACTTAACAACTGCAGCAAGCTATACTCACAAAAAAGCAATGATGTTATGGTCTGGAATGAAAACAGTAACACATGAATACAATAGCACAATGTAACGTATCAGAAAACAGCTGTCAAATTAATATTTTCTTACATCATAAACAGCTAACAGATTCAATATGTACTTAAATGCCCACGAACAGTCAGTGTGTCGGTGCTAAGAAGTACAGCTTGCCAAAAATGTTAAATATTTAGTAAAATTCCCCCAATAAATAATGCAGCATATATCCATCTTCTCATATGAATTGCATACAAGGCAAAAAGAATTTCGGCAGCACATTTACAAAAACTCAAAAGAGCAAAGTCTCACAGTATCAGGAAAAACGTTGCTAAATATTAACCACCATTACATGGGCCAGACATGACATGGACGTATGTAACGCTGGCAACTGGGAACCACATAACAGAAAGACCAAAGCACTATGTAACAGGTAGGACAGGTAACAAAGATTGTGGGAAACCCTGTAAATATGACGACCTCAAGATTTACATTATCAACATACAACAGCAACAACGCGTCAGACGAAAGAATACGGATTTTCCACTGCACGGCCGGTGGACGTATGCGGCAGAACATTCTCCAGCGACTCGGTGCGAGTTCTAACGGAGCCACCATGAGTGATGGCCCGGCCTGTGGTGCCAGTGGCGGCAACCGGCACTCGGCCTGCACGTGTGTTGAACGGACTAGCATTGTCACCAGCGGCTGCCGAGCCACGCAACGTTGCAACGGCAGCAGTCGCCGCCTGGCCAGATGAAGAGTTGGCAGCCGGTGACGTGGCAGCAACAGCTACGATGTAGTCATTCAGTGTAACATCCGACGTCCCGCCAGACTCCAGAGGTATCGGATGAGTGCGGAAATGTTCGAGCATGTCGAATATTGTCTGGAACCATAAGTGCTGTACCCGACATTGTCCTTCCGAGTTCAGTGTCATGCGCAGGTGCTATCAACATCAATCAAGCACTACACATGCATCCCTCGCATGAAGGACTCATCTGATCTTGGCATCCACCGTTGTCTAAGACAGGATGCAATAAATGCTGCACAGCATGCGCACAGTTACAACAGCGCTCTTGCAGTAGTGTCACCCACCATAGGGCCCATTGAAAAAAACCTGATGTGATCCACAAACCTGGAAGTATATAACGTACTGCAACACGCCATAGGAGGACCGCGCCACAGCCAACATGCACAGAAAATTAGGTAAAGTTTAGACATGAGTTTATTAAGATATGTTTGCACGGCAGAGCCCAGAATGACTCGCCCATTCTGGAGTTGTTGGAGCCACCTGGCAAATATGGTGGAATGATCAGACAAATTCCTGTCATAAATAGGATATCCAAATTTCTGACGTTCATACCAAATTTCTGTAACTTTGTTTAAATTATCAATTAGTTGTTGCAACAATTCATGGATGCAAAACATACACCAACAAATTTCCCAGATCTTTATTGGCGGGTCTCTGAAAAGCTAAAAGTGTTCATAGGTGCCATTGTAAATTTTTTTTGGCCCCTGATTAACACCCATGACAGACATATTGATAACTAGAATCAGCTCAAGGCTGGATCGTACAGCCCGCTGCCCCGGAGTGGGGGGGGACAAAAAGCCCCAAACAGACACCCGAGCCCATCCAAAAAGTGTCTGTCCGGCCCCCTCACACAGACGGCTGGACAGGGGTGGACAGACAAACAGACATTCATGACAT
>Ga0209782_1001446_pt1 | contig 12380 bp, 10 predicted proteins | sample WorMetmaBAHAMAS1_FD_187390 | JGI IMG/M metagenome (GOLD analysis project Ga0209782, IMG submission 187390) | Marine gutless worms symbiont microbial communities from Max Planck institute for Marine Microbiology, Germany - Inanidrilus... | ecosystem: Host-associated > Annelida > Digestive system... | reverse complement strand
TCGACCGGATCTTAGTGACTCTCATCCTAAGCCGAGTCTGGTGTAGGTACTAGGCAGACGAGGCTTATGACTAGGCTACCTTTAACCTGACTTTCGCATCTTTTTGGGTAATTGAATGGACCAGCATCCGCAGTAGCATTCATATTTTACTGATAATCACATCTGTAGATCCGCATATTACCAGAGGCTGCTAAACACCAAGAGAAACGACTGAATCCCAGTCCCACAAAGTTTGCTAGTCACTGGGAGATGGATGACGGAGATGTTGATGAAGCTTCAGAAGAAGAGAAACGAAGCGAGTGTACAGACGAAGAAAATGACGAGTTGTTGGAATTGCCAAGCTGTGATTCACTCAGAACTGCTGAAATTCAAGAGGTAGTATCGGAATGCACCGGTAATAAAGATTGCTAATAAAAATTGCATAGTTTAGTTATGATGTACAAGTTAAGACTGATGCATACGGTGTAATGTACTTATTTACATTGTACACTAATCTTGTTTAGGCTCTGCTCAGTTAGTTGCAGTTGGTCATATATACAGAATTTCATTTAGTGGTAATCATGATTAGCACACATTAATTCCATGGCATGATGTGCAGATGCTACTGCAAGAGAAACGGCTGAATCCCACAAAGTTTGCTAGTCACTGGGAGATGGATGATGAAGATGTTGACGAAGCTACAGAAGAAGAGAAACAAAGTGAGTGGACAGGTGTAGTTTACCTGTTCAAGGATGATGGGAGTATATTATGCAAGAGGGCCTGGCAGTGGCTAGCATAGCGCGAGATGTTGTTGAGATGACCTTTCCCCACGATCACAATGCGTGGTAAAGTTGGATCGGAATTTGAAACCTAAATTAGCTATAATGCGCCAATGCACTTCTGTATATATTACATCTCGCGCTAAAAGCTAGCAAGAGGTGAATTGTGAGCTAGAGATGCACCTGTCACGTAATTTAGTAAACGTACTCAAAACTTGTAAATTTTTACTAAACATTTATACAAATATGGCAGCCACTAACAAAAATAGACAGTTCCTAGTTATAATAAACAACATTGTGGTAAGTAACGGCCAGTGGCCGCTTGTGTCGCAAGCGCGACAGCCTTCAGTGAGGTTCATTTGTGAAGTTTGATTTTGCATTAAGTCACAAAAGTCTCATGCTATGCAACTGAGTGCTTTAGTTTATTTATTTCTGGGCACCAAATTTTGTCAATGCCACCATTTTTATACACTATCATATTTTTGTATATATTTGTGTACATATGTTACTTATCATGCACACATGTACTCCACATATGCATCCCTATTATGAGCCGTTTGAAGCAAGGGATAATGGAAATCCTGTGGTGCTGGTGGGACTAAAACACTACTGCTTTGCAGCATGTGCCATGGTGCAGTATGCATGGCCTCTTGTTTCTGGTTGAGTTGTATTTGTGTATTTGTTCTGTCTGTAGGCTGCACAGTTGGTTCTTGGTAACGACCATGTATTTCGGGATAATGGCTGACTGGATCGAGATGCCATTTGGGCTGGTAGGCCTAGGTCGGGTTGGCCCAAGGAACAGTGTGTTAGATGGGATGATTGGAATCCTATGGAATCCACAGGGATGAAAATAAATGTCAGGAACCTTGTTGGATGGGAAAATGTTGAAGGTATATGATGGGAACACTGTTTGATTCAAATAACAAAGGCAATCAACCAGCAACTGTTCTTTCATTTGCAAAACTTTGGTTGCATTTTATTGACATAGACTGCATTTTAGTGCCATTTAGCCAAGTTTCTGCTAAGTTTACATACTGCAGTGCACTGTTACAGACAATCCAGTCGTGAGGATTTTGTGGGCTGCGGAGACGGGCAACGTGGACGTTGTCACGGAGATGCTGAACAAAGATGCAAGCCTGATAGCAGCAACCGATGCTGATGGATACACGCCTCTCCATCGGGCATCTTACGAGGGACATTGTCATATTGTTGAAGTCAGTACTGCACTGTATCCGGAGATGTTTACTTTTGCCTTAAGGAGCATTCACACCACTTATCTCACCTCACCTGACCTCATATCATCAGATCTGAGATCCTGTTTGATCTGAACTGTGATTGGTTGTAGCCATGGCAAACTGGGTCTCTTCACAATGCATGACCCACTTTGCTGTGGCTTTGACCAATCACAGCACGCTCAGTTGAGATGAAATGGAGGTCACACGAGATAAGGTCGTGTGAGATGAGGGATATTAAAGCTCCTTTACACCTAACTTTCTGTGAAATAAATGAACAACAGAGTAATGTGATGCAGTGGACAAACACGTAAATAATTGTGCAAAGTTGCATCAAGATTCCGTGTACCAGAAGTGATTAAAACTGGCTCATTTTTATGCAGTAATTCCTAACAAGTGAAAAAATGTTGCTTCTGAGACAGAGTATTATTTTAGAGAATCTGTTATATTCTGTGTTTTCCCCACGATGACAGTGTTACACGTTGATTTTTTTATCACGACCCACAGAAATGTAAGTATTCACACTGGTTGGTGAACGTTTCACAACGTGTGCGTGTTTGTCATCTGCCATTCATAATCTCAATCGTTGCAATGAGTTCGAGTTCACAGTTTAGCAGTTATAATCTGATGTGTTATGTATCTTTAATCCGCAACTTCAAGACTACAACTGTGACCAGTTTTATCTGGATCAGTTTTGAATTGTTTGAGATATACTGCAAAACAAAAGGGAATGTTTTTTTTCTTCGCTGAACGTAGTGTAGATATATCCAGAAACAATAAATACAAAAAAATTAACACATTTATATCAATTGCTGAATTATTACTTTAATAACATGCACATCAATCTTACATCAATCAGATACTGCACGATGATAGGTAATGGTAATGCCCACAAGTGTGTGTGTTAATGCATGTAAAATCATGGAGTCTGACTGTATGTGTGTGTGTGTGTTTGTAACAGCTGCTGTTAGACCATGGAGCAGCAATCAATGCTAAGACCGCCGACGGCTGGACGGCTCTCCATAGCGCCACCTACTGGGGACAGGCCGAAGTGATGACGAAGCTCATATCTCGAGGTGCTGACGTAAACTCACGGACCGTTGGCAGCCAGACGCCACTACACCTTGCAGCATCGGCTCCGAACGGTGAAAATCCCAAGGCTTTACAGATACTACTTCTGAACGAATTTGTTGACATTAACGCCGTTAATAAAGTCGGTGAAACTGCGCGGACGATCGCCGAGCGCAGCAGCAGATACCATCGAATGTTTGAAATTGCTGCGGACAATGTGAATGTTTTGTGTGCTAACAGCTCTGCTGGTCAGATGCCGGCGTGAATACTTTGTGCATTTAGTGTGCTCTGTGATCGAGTGTAAGATTGATGCTGCTATTACTAACATTTTTAACCATCTTCGTTGTTATGGCCATTTTCCAGGCAAATATGGAATAGGTAGCTGGTTCCTATTTGTTTCTTAGTCAATACATAGTTGACAAGATTATCATGAAAATATATTTGGCATAGTTTTTAGTCACCATAATTTCAGACGTACCTAACTTAACATGGTAAGGTGAGAATATGATAGAAATTTTTTTATATGCTAATGTGCAAATTGTGTCTCATCACAACAATGCAAAGTGACCAGAAAGCCGCATTTCACATAATTGTTGTGCAGTTATAAAATCTTTGAAATTTAGTTAATCGTTCCAAATAAATTGCTATATTCTGTAATAGATAAAATATGCTATTGAACAGTGTTTGTGAGTATGCTATGGTGTTTGTGCTTGCTGTAGAGTATCAGTATGAATATGTATTGTATATATTTATTGAATGATCTGAATAAGTTTTAGTTAACACCATGGCTTTTTGACTCACTAATGCTGTAAAAAAAGAATAATGAGCATGCATGTAAAAGTCAAAAATGGCAAAAATTCTTAGTACTGTAGTGTATGTACAATACAGCTGCAATACATGTTCAGAGAGGTAAGATAAATATTCCAGTCTTTGTCAGTATTTTGCGTCATTCTCTTCTTTCATCAGGAAGTAAATACGAACAGAGCCAAGAGGTGTCTGCACATCTTCATGATGCCTTACAAGAAGCCAACTGCCAATGCCGTAAGCCAGTGTAGGAATTCCTGAAATTTGATACAAACATCATTCAACAGTAGGGTTGCCAACATTTTAATTATGCTGTTCAGTATCATTGGTATTAATGCACTGTTGGCATTAAGTGGCTCATAGCTACTATGTGAGCTCTGCTGGTTGCATAATGTATGTCTTTGTACTAGGGATGAAAAGTCTAAGGGATGGAAAGTCTAATTTTGACAATTGCTTTTCTGGAACTGGTTATGTAAACAGTAACTGAATTCTGAGCTGATGTTGGGGGACTGAAAAACTACTGCTTTGTAGCATATGCCACTTTGGGATACAAGTGCCCAATTGGTACTGGCAGTCTGTGTTTGTTCTGTCTGTCGGTTGATCAGTCGGTCCATTGATAACGACCATGTATTTTGGAAAAACGGCTGACTAGATGCCGTTTAGGAGGGTAGGTCTGGTGGGCCCAAGGAACAATTTTTTGGATGGGCATCCAGATCCCCATGTGAAGGGACAAATTTTTGAGGGAAGGGAGTGCCGTAAATGTAACATCTAGGGAGATTGTATTGATAAACTGCCTGAGCTGCCGTTTGGGATGGTGAGTGGACGTGGGCTTAAGGAATCATATATTGGCACTTGACAAATATGGTGGAATCAATCGTGCATGACAGATATGAGTACATGTATGTCTGCCACCATGGTGATTACTTTGGGTAATGTTGTTGCTACCGTATGTGTAGAAAACGGTAAAGCATTAATCTAGTATGTATCCATGACAAGATGCACACATTTAATGTTAGTGTGACTACTACAGCAATGGCAGATACAAGGCATTGCTAAATCCATGCAAGGGGAAAATCGATGTTGCTAGCATGGGTTGCATAGATGTTGCAACAAGACAAATCTGGGCTTAGCTTTTTTCCCAGCATAATTGCACTACACAGCGAATAATATATCATGGTATACTATGGTATGTGGTACAGAAAATCACACAAAAGCAAAGACATAAATTTCTCGAACTTTACCAAGATTTAATAACTTAAGCAGAGCAAACAGCTGATTTTGCACATTCAGATTCTCGTAAGGACGTTGAGTACAATGATACTTGATAAATGGAAAACAGCCAGTTCTTAGGATGTGGTAATTACTGCCATCAACATCCCAGTTGAAGTGTGACAATCCAAACTGGTCATTTGTAACACTTTTGTAAGGAACACAAAATGACGTCCAATGTGGCTTGTGACGTTGCCGAAGATGATATGTTAGTACCTGCAATACATACAAACATCAAAAATACATAGGAGAGTGAAAGCGATAACCCTGTAAATTCAATATACCATAATGCTGTAAGGCCCTACTGTATCAGTCAGGGTTAGTAGGGTTTAGTAAAGTTCAGTATGGTAAGTGTTTGAGTCAGTTTTTAGAGTTAACATTATGGTGAAATTCAAATTACATGTCTTATGCAGGCAAGGGTGTCGATCTCACAGGATTAATGTGGGGGACATAAAAGAATACTGGGGGTCTGAGGGACGGAAGTCCCCCAGCGGAGACCAGGGGCAAAGCCCCGGTAGGGGGCCTGGGGAGACAGACAGAGCAATTACACACATTTTGACTACACTATACTGTAAACAAACATACTAGTCATGCAAGTACAACTGTAAGTTCAGAATCGACATTTAGCCGTAAGACACAAACTGTTGTTATAAACACGAAAGTGTAATTTGTTTACTTCTGAAGCCTTTGGTTTGTTGCTTGATGCACTCAATATTTTGACAACTTTGCTTCTGATGTGATGAAGCAAACTGGATAGCTTCAACATTAAGCAGCTACTAGGACATTATATGACAAAGTACATCACACTCAGGAGAGCTAAAGCTACGGTTTTAATACTTTATAATATAGTACATCATTCTGTACTTCGACTCGTTCGTTTGTTTACTTCATAACCGGAAATAAATTGTAAAAGTGAATATTATGAGGGTGAACATAAAAATAATCAAACTGAACATACTCCATCGTAATCAAGAATTTCACCTACAACCCTACGTGGTACGTGGTAAGGTAGTACCACAGTATAACGAAGTACGTTCCAAAGATCTGTTATTCCGCATTATAAGTCTCGAGAAAAGTTCCCCCAAGAACAAAAACGGCAATGCTATCTCTCACCATTTCACCGAGATCTGTTCTGATGTGCTTGGGCATAACACCGCACAGGTTGTCAGATGTTGAAAATATCTTAAAGATGTATGACACGATATGCAATATCTACAGAGTGCTCAAAAACTTTTTTTTCAGTTTATGGTACAGTGCGGTAGATAATGACAAGAACTAAGAACAAAAAAATCTCACAAGTATTGTAAGCAGTCAGGAAACCATGCACAGAGTGCTGAGGAGAGAAAGAACTCTACGATGGGAATCTGTGGAAAAAGATAGGTTAAAGCTGAGAGTGACAAAGGATGCAACACAGGAAGTAAAACTGATGACAGCAACAAAAAGAAAGTCAGAGGTGGATGAGATCGCCGTAGTGAAAGAGAAGTTGGTTCCACAGACAAGGAAAGAGCTATCAGTTGTTTGTATAGAGGTGGACGAGCGAGTTACAAGTGATGATGAGCAAGTGCTGTGGAAAGGTAGAACAGTAATGAAATTGTGCTGAAATGAAGGTTTGATGACAGTGAGAGGAGCTAGTTACATTCAACGCATTCGGTTATCTTTGGCGAGTGAAGAGTGAAGACACGGCGCGCCATTCAAGGACGATGTGGAGGCCTGTGGGATTGTGCTAAAGAATGAAAAATCACCCCAAAAAGGCGTGGTTATTGTCACGTGGCCTATTTAAATCAATCAGAGTTTTAACAGTCTACAGTAACTTTCCTACACAAATATCTACGTTGTCCAAGGATCGGAATTATGTGTACATTTCTATCAGTTTGTTTTACAGCAGACTGGTCGATCGACGTGTTAACAAATTAAAGGTAAAGTTCTCCCATACTCATTACTGAGTGTTGGGCCCAAAGCAGATCCCGGCATACAGGCAGTCAGCATGCAGGCAACTGTATGCCATCCACCCGACAGTAGGCTGCCATTACTTTCCACCAGGCCTGCAGTTACCTTCCCAACCGAACAGCATCACCGCCCATCAGCCGGTACCAAATTATACCACTTGATGACAGCCACATGCGTGTGAGCATCTGCCCAAGGCTGTTACTTAAAAGCAGACCAGTTGAGATTCATTACACACGACCTTTTGGATCGCGAGCGAACGCTCTACCATTACGCCACACAAAACAAATTATCGGTAGGTTATTTCGGCACTTATAGGTCCCAAGAACAGAATAATTGTAAGATAAGCAATGTGCAAAAATCTTCTAATAATCTGCTGATATTTCATTCACCCAAATATTGAATATAAGCAACACAGTTCCAGTTTCACAGCCTTTCTTTAACCATCCCACATAAACATGCATGGTAAAAAAAAACTCTCTGCTGCACACTCTAGAAAGCCAATAAAGCAACGTCATACAGCTATGTATACATACGTATACAGGGTTGCACACAAAAAACAGGAAACTGGTTGATGAGAGTTAAAATAGCTGTCACGACATGCATGCTTGTAAGTTTACCAAATTTTGACTGATTAGTATTAATTTTTTTACCATTGGTCTCATCATTAAACTTACAACAAATATCACTAAAGATCCATCATATCTTATAACACGTTATTTGACTACCTTGCAAAAATTTGGCACCTTCCTAATAGAGGCCAAAAGGCCCATTTTCTGCCACCCTGTACACTTTATGTTGCACGCAAGTTCATCATTTCAGGCATACCAACATTGTTATACTGAGTTAATTTGACAACAGCAACAGTAACTAAGTAAACTTTGATTTACACAACAAAATTACAGGTAACACCACTGATGCACTATTATCAAAATTAACTGAGGTTATACGTTCTATTCGACATAAGAGCAGATCATTTTGCTATATTCTTTCCAGCCAATCAAACAGCACTGTAACAAAAAAAAATTAAAACCTCATACAACAAATGCACATATTCACCAATAAAATGAAATAAACTTTAATAAAACTTAATTGTTCATTTATTCATTCACAACAGAAAATATACCTAGAAAATTAAAGCCAGGTGTGGTCACCTAATATGACATCGACCTCTGAAACACTCGGCCCATTCTTACACATCAATGATATGCTACCATCAGGCAAATAAATGCACTAGAAACATAGTCAACAGCAGAGAAGAATGCTTTAATATGGCATTGCATTTATGACGGCATATGCACGAACAAATGGCAAACTGTGGATATCTACAGAACTTGCAAACTGGATAGCTGAAGGCACACTGATCAAAACATAGATGTTTCGAGTACAGGTTCAAAGACCAAGGCTTCTGATCCAAGATATATTCATAGAAAACATTTGTAGAGGGCAGAGGGTAGAAACGGACACAACAGGTAACTGGCCACTACTATAATAGAAAATATGTCTCAATACTTAGGCCCATAACTTTGCCAAGATGTTGATCATTATCAATTTCATCACCAGTCTTCCAAAATAAATCGGTAATAAACTCGTCACCAAAGATGTCAACAGATCATATATACCCAACCCATTGATAAATAAAGTATTCTGTGAGATGTACGGAACATATTTTTTGACTGGCAATTGCCAACTGCACAATGTTTTTGATACCACACATTTACGAATGAATGGTTTAACAGTCCACACTAACTTTCCTATGCAAAATTATCACAAATAAAATAATGATAACACGTAACTTTTCTGCATCTCCGTGAACACCAAAAGTCTCATGAACACATATGCGTAAACATTAACAACAGCAGACATGATATTTAAAAAATGATTTATGACACCTGTTACGATGTTTAAAAATGATCTGTAACATCCGATATCCACATGTTATTTGACTAGTCAAATGCATAAGTCAATAACAATAGGGGGAAAAAAGAAATTAACAAAACGTGCCAAATACTGGTACATATGAGCCAGCAATGTAAGCAGATAACCGCAACAGAATTATCATCAAGATTAAGGTCCGGTTTTTCCACAGCAAATTAATTTCCCGTTAATTTAATCCGGCATTAAATCCGGCAGATAATGATCAATTTACTCAGATGTCGTTTTTCCACCGTCCTAAAAGGACGATTTAATTGATGAACTGCCGGTGGAAAAACGACATCTGGGTAAATTGATCATATCTGCCGGATTTAATGCCGGATTAAATTAACGGGAGATTAATTTGCTGTGGAAAAACCGGACCTAAATGCAAACTGAATGAGATAGACAACAGTCACTGGAGTGAACACTCCTCCACGCCAGACTGCAATTGAAACCGTGTTGTTATAGATGAGCAGACAAGATTTTCTGCACTGGTTTTCTTGACTTTCAGTCCCTATACTAACTAGAAAGCTGTCCTCAACGGAGGATCGCGGTCCCACTGACTGCATTTCATACTGAGACCCTAGCCTTAATTTGTCGTCATACCTCGAGATTCCGCCCACAGTCAAACGGGACAGCGGATGTATGGCACATGTACATTTTGACCTTTGACCTTGACTTTTGAAGTCTGACCTTCACCTCTGACCTTAAATCCATGGAGTTATGGTCATGACCCATACACATGCAAAGGTCAAGTGTAAAGGTCACTCGGTTTAAAAGTTAAGAGTGGAAACAGATGGACGGATAGATGGAGGAGACAGCATTACCTCCCGTGCTAATGCATATGGCAGTGAACTACTAGGCAACCTATAAATATGCTAAGATATTGACAGTTTATCACTTGCAAAATTTTATAAACTCTTCTCTCATCCATAATTTAAACATTCTCTAAATCTAACTAAAATTCACCCAGAATTTTTTGAGGCAAACAGCCAGACAAATAAGACATCGGCTGCGGTGGATGTAACGAATATTATCACAAACATCGACCAAAAAACTACTCAAAAATACCAGTCCATTCACTGAATATGACAGTACTAATATTTAAAAAAAATATAAGTAAGTCTCACTGAAATGTAGATGAAGACATGAGCATTTCTGACACTATACAAAAACGATACTGTCATCGGCTAGGAAGACTACACCCTTTGCCCCTAGACTCGACTGTCTATATTGCACTGTGTTCTCTCCCACCATTTTACTATCATGCTGCATGATTTGTTCCTCGCCCAACTATCATGCTCTGAGCTCTATTCTCTTTCATCTTCCTTGAATTAGCTGCAAGAGGATGGTGTAAGGCCCCTTTCACATTATAAATTAATTTTGAAATTCTGTTTCGAAATAAAAATTTCGAAATTGTTCTTTCGAAAGTAAGTACTTTTACATTGGAAATAAACTTTCGAAAGCCAACATCGTCGACACTTCATATCGATGTTTGTAAACACTGCCGATTGCTCTATAAGCGAAATTTCTGACGCAAAGTTTCCCAAAATAGAATGTTCTAAATTGCGAAATAGAATTTCGAAATTTGTTTCTTTCGAAGGTTAACTGTTAACACTAGAAATTTTCTTGTTAAAGGAACTAATTAACATAAATTTTTAAATTAATTTCGAAATTGATTTCTAATGTGAAAGGGGCCTAACAACTTTGTCAGCTCACGACAGCTTCAAAACGTCAGTCTACCGTATACCTGTCGAGCTTGGCAAATCAACGGAGCTGTAAACTGCGACGGCAACGCATGCATCCACGCATGCAGTGTCAGTGGCGTCTAAGTAATTTATATGCGAGGGGCTTTTTTCCAGCATAAAGCATCTGAAACATTTTGGGTTGAGGCCCTCCACTTTATACTATTAGTCTACAGTCATAAGGTTCTGCATAAGTCATAAGTCGCATCCCCATAAAGGACATAAGTCTCTGCAGAGGTGGTTCACCTAACATATAAAACTATAGAATGCATGTTTCTCTATAGCCAACATGTTTCTTTGTGTATGCATAATTTTACAGTTTTACAGTACAATTAATCTACTTGTGCAATGTACTAAAAATTTGGCAAACTTTAGTAATTTAATTATAGACTATTCCAAGGAAAATTTAAAGAATAATGTACTTTAATGATGTCGCATGTTTATCCACATTTTTTCTTTTACACAATATAACACTAATATATTCTGAGACTGAAACGAATAATGCTGCAACTTGAACGGTAAGTTACCGGTACAATGAATATTTAAGAGTGTTTATACATAAAAGTGTAACCTGAACAAGAGAAAATATCAGTCACTAACAATGAAAGTTATGTAAGCAGCACCGGAATTCTGAAAAGAACTGTATCAGAGGATATAAAAGCACACAATATCATAACATTCTAAGTCAAAGTCTGTACCGAAAAAAAACTAAAAAAGGCAAACACTGCCTGAAATCTATAAAAATGATAGTATATGTGCATTATACAAGTGTGAAAATGTCATTCTGTTGTTGTGTTCATAACCCATACACTATATTAACAAACCGTACCAATATTACAAAAAACGCACAACAGCAACACGTTTGTTCTTGCTCTACACAATACTGAATGATATATAAAAAATACAACAGCCCCAAGCCAAAATCTGATAAACATTACAGAAACATTAGTGAAAATTGCAAAGTCAGTGCACCATGAAACCTGTTTTAATATGTCGTCACAATGCCTAACTCATCGCAAAAAGTGGTTGCAATAACCCCACACATATAAAAAAGGTCTCCTAAAAATAACTGGGGTGAATGAACACGGATAAATATGCTTTGTCACCAAGTTCCATTTAGTACAGAGTTTCCCATTCAAGAAAAAAAATTTCCAATAGTGTTTACATAGTTTGCCCATTAAAAGGTCTGACTAAAATTTAAAAAAAAAACAATTTGGTCACTGTCAATTGTTTTTGCAAAATTTTGTCCAGAAAAATAATGCTTAAAAATGCTATAATCACAGCCTTGCAAAATGACAACATATTTAAAACAAAGTGCATTTTATTTTAATGCCAAATTATAGCCATTTTGTTGCAACTCGAGTTTATAAAGTTTCCTAAATCAGGGTTCCCACTCTTTTGGAGGGAAAAATCCACGTGTGTTCCAGTTAAATTTTAGAATTTTCCAGGTGCTTTCGGTCGTAGTTTGCAGCTAAAATATATAAAATACGAGACGTTCATCATTGATGTTCACCATTCTTTCCTTTGTAACACGAATTCACTTCTGTGCAATACAGCCGTTACAGTGTCAAAACCAGCATAAATCGACTTATCTTACCAAAAATTCCACGTCTAACATACAATTAAAATTCCAGGAGTTT
>Ga0209782_1001445_pt1 | contig 12381 bp, 13 predicted proteins | sample WorMetmaBAHAMAS1_FD_187390 | JGI IMG/M metagenome (GOLD analysis project Ga0209782, IMG submission 187390) | Marine gutless worms symbiont microbial communities from Max Planck institute for Marine Microbiology, Germany - Inanidrilus... | ecosystem: Host-associated > Annelida > Digestive system... | reverse complement strand
GTAACAACCGGGCCCACAGTTAATGGTGATAATGTGGTTGGTGCAACCTTTAGTGATGGTCTAGTTATAGATCTGATTTACCTGTACTATTGCCATTTAATCTCGTTTTTTGCATCCTGCTCTGCCTCATTGACAAATAGTAAGAAAATTAAAGTAAAGTAACCAGATATAGCAGTTCGCCACAAGCTTCACCGCTACGGGAACTCATGTGCCATATGGGATCACCTGCCACCCGGCAGAGGTGACATTCCCACCTTTACCCCAGCTGGTTAAGGCTGGTACTCGATTTAGCGACCCCAGAGGGATGCAAGGCTGAGTTAACCTAGTTGGCTTGTTACATACCGAGGTGGTATACCCGCCCAAAGACGGTCACCCATACCAGCACTAACCGGGCTCAACGTTGAGTAACTTCGTTCGTGCGACGAACGACGCTACCACATCGCTAAACCGCCAACCAAATAGACTTGTATACACATTACGGATGATAGCGTTGCTGTGCTGTGCAGGCGACTGGTTGATTAACATAATGTATGAGAATGAGAACATTGAAGGAAGTCCATTCACAGTACGAGTCTATGACCCCGGACGTGTCAAGGTGTTCGGTCTGCAGGACTCCGGTGATAAAGGTGGACCAATTCAGTTCTCAGGTGAGTTCATACACTCTGTCACAGACGCACTGACACATGTAATTACTTTACTCCAGGAGGGCATGAAGGGTGCAAATTATTGTGATAAGTTTTTCTGTTTGTGTGTCAAAAACCACATGGTTGAACTTCACTAAATTTTCTGTGCAACTGATTAGTCCTCCTTTGGTGGCATTATGATAAGTTTCAGTTTTCTGGATGATGTTATTATTTTACATAATGGGTGCTGTCATACGGGAAAGGTTTACAGTATTTTACCCCCGCAAAAATATTTATCCACATAATGACAAGACTTTTTTGTTTGGTGCCTTAATTTAACATTACCGTGAAAATGTGAAATATGAAAACGAATGATAAATGATGTAACTAGTGTCATATGAGTGAGTGAAGTGATAACGGTCACTCTGTACTGCAGTGGACACGAGCGAAGCTGGTGACGGCGAAGTTGTTGTCGATGTGACGTATGATGGACGACAAATGGCAACGAGGATTGATCGCAAGAAACAGCTCTATCATGTCTCATTTATGCCTGAAGGGCCCGGCGTCTACAGCATTGAAGTTCACTTCGACGGCAGAGAAGTTACAGGTTTGTGCATTTAGCAGGATTTTTGTCTTTTAACCAGCAGAGTCATATTTGTTTATCTTTATTTTCTGATGACTGTTGAGTACACTTATGTTTAAACATCTTTCTGCCTTAAATGTGCATGATGTTCCTACTGTGAGTTTAAGTGAGACAAATGTGTCGGCAATGTGGCCATATTAGGATCACCGTTCACGGTGGAGATAGCAAGTCCTGCAGTGGTGACATTGTATGGCGAGGGACTGGACTTTGGTCAGCGTGGTCAGAAGACGATGTTCATGATTGACACCGCTCGACCAACCGACATCTGTGACATCAACGTCTTAGTGTCGCGTGAGTCGTGCTGCGCACTCTTAATGTTTTTAACATAAATCATAGCATATGTTTTGTAGGCTCCACTGTCAAAATTGGGGCGTTAGAAGTGGTACATTTTAGAGCTAATGAGAAACACCATGCTGGATAAATTCAGGGACACAGCCAGAGACCTTGGAGCCCAGCCTCTTCCATTTGGATCTTGCCCCATATTTTATCATTTTACTTGGAGCCTCAGGAGCTGAGGGCTCCCCAGAGTCCCAGATGCATACAGACACGCCCACTGCTTTTCAGCTTCCCTTGGTAATGATGGGCTTCCCTTTGAAAATCCTGGCTACATCCCTGGATAAGTTAAAGCCATATGGATAAACATTAAAAATGGCCAAAATGTAATCGAGGCCAATAAACTTATATTTGGCATTCTGTAGCACTTCATGCAATCTTTAAGTCTGAACTAAGGTGGAGAGTTAAGTCTTAAGAAAATCTCTGAATGGCCTTGATTCTAATTAGCAACATTCATGGGAAGTTTACACTACTACTGTGATAGATACATGTTTGCTAGTAGTGAGATATGGTTTCTGTGGTGCATTAATGAATTTTGATTTATGCCGAATTTCTGATTGATATTAATTAATATGATTATAAGCTAATAATATTCTTATTCTGCCATCAGCAATTTGTGTAACACTCAAAGTTTTGTACTTCTTGTACCATATATAAGATTCTTTTTTTGAGTTGTGTAAGTTTTCGGAATGTTTCACAGACAGCAATTGCTCTGCTGTTAACTGGATGTTTAGCACCAAGAGGCGCCAGGTTGCCTGTGGACATTATCAAGACGAGTGACTCCTGCTTCCGAGTTGAATTTATTCCTCACGTAGTCGGTGAGAATTTCTCATTTGATAGCATTGGACAAGCTACTCTGTGTACTGTGAATATTCGTGTATCGTGTATCAGAGAGGGGCAGGGCCTTATCAGCCCCGTAGACACAGACCGCCAACGGGTCCACATGCCATCCCCAGTAAATCTCAGTTATTGCTAAGAAGTGTTGAATGCTGTATGGGTGGCGTTAGCCTGTTAGCAGTCTTTCGACATGCCTTCAGCCTACTGCCAGTGCTGAGGCCTATGAGACCCAGGCTGGTGGTGAAGCCTAGCCTAGGCCTGGCCTAGTGCACTTTCCCTTCTAACCCTGGGGCTTGTACTGTATATTTATAGAGCCCAGCTTAGCCAGCGGGTTTCTCTGGTAGGTGACAACACGGTCTTCCTATATAAGTGCTCTGGCCCCTACCATTTGTTGTCCACACCCGCGGCTCTCACCACACCCAGACGCCCCAAATCCAGATGTGATGGCCTGTCACATTTTAAAGAGGACACAGGCGAACACTCTGTACCTGCCCAAGAATTTAATCTCATAGTATGCAGAAAACCTGACTTGACATACCGACTGGTGGGGGAGATGAACCCACACCCTGCCAAACTGGCCAGCCAGCCACGCTTACTGCACTGCAGCTCCAAGAGCATTAGCCCACTGAGCCACAGAGGCAGATTACTGTGAATATTATGCATAGGCCTAATTTATTGGATAATGGGCTAACTTGTACACAGTCTCTCAGTTATAAAGACTGCTTGATATTAATTACATTATTTTTGACATCTTTTTAAAACATAATGTATAATAGAGATCATTTTCAATTTTAATAATCATTAATTCATAAAGTTGTTATGGCTGTTAATGCATCAGTTTACATATACGCATACATACGAGTGCATTGATACTGCTGCAGGTGACCACATAATTGACGTGACAACGTGTGACAAATGCGTGGATGGCAGCCCGTTCACCAGCAAAGTATATGACACTGATCAGATCATTGTTGGCACCGTTCCAACACAGACAATCCTCAACCAACCCGTCTGTTTTGGAAGTCAGTTCCTTATGTTATCATCATCTGTATTATAATAATGCATCACTTTCAGTCTTGTTAAGAAGTATTATAAAAATTGGCAAACACTACACATTAATTTAGTTTTAACTGTGAAAATGCTATAAACATCTGAATAAATATTTACCTGCTGACCCATAGATGGAGAGTTATAAAAAACCTTTTTATCTTCTAAAGTCAATTTGACTTTTTTGCTTTTTTATACAAAGGTTCAATGGATTTAGAATGTATAAATTGTTAACAAATCTCAGAATTCTGACCTTGGACTTTTGCCGTGCAGTGCTGTGTGCTGTCATAATTACTTCAAATGGAAACCCTGTGTGGGCTCCGGGGCCTAATGCACTCTAGAAGACATTGTAAATTAGGCGCTATATAGATTGTTTATATGTGTGTTTCCCTTATTACTTGCTTCCTTTTGCTTCTTGTAACTTGCTTCCTTTTTTTCTTGCTTATATTTTCCTTTCTTTTTCACTTCTGCTGTTTCCACGCCGGATGTCGTAGGAGGCGACTAAACGTGGCTTTAGTTTTGTGTTCATTTTGCGTTCTATGTATGTTTAGTTAAGGGTGAATGCTGATTTGTGTTGTTGTTTAATTTTGTCTTGTGATGTGAAGGTTGTCTCTCCCTGTTATCGGCGCTGGCGTAATAATTTAAATGAGCCTCTCGATCCCTTTCCCCTTTTGGGTGGCTGCTGAACGAAAAGGCGGCCAGGGTTGAGGTTTATATATCGCTGGCCTTCCTATACTGGGTAGGGATAGATCTCCATCCCTGACCTTTCGTCTCTGATACAGCCATATTTGTGCTGTAAAGGGACGTTAAACACCGACTAACTTCAAATGGAAAAAATTATGACAGTAACACAGTATAGTCCATCTGGCTGTGACAGTTCCTGCCTCATAATGGGTGAACAGACATCATGTAGCTTGTCATTTCACATTAACGCCACTTTGCAGGTAAACCTCAATTTACTGGTTCCTTCTTTGATCATAAGCTCTTGTGTGAATTGTTACTTACCAATTTAATGGTCCAGATAAAGTTATGTCCAGATCTGCTTTGTGTGTCTGTTATAACAGTGATTTTTGAGCAAAGTGACCATTGTAAATATTTCAACTTGAGAATATCTAGGTGGGTGTCATGGGTGAAAGTTAAAGGTTACAGGAGGAAATGTTCCTTCTTCTTCTTCTTCTTCCAGAAAAGGTGCCAACTCAATATTGAGCAATATCGCACTTATGCTATGCTGCTATGGATGTGTTTATAAGGTGTGTTAACTGAAAAGGGATGCATAATATTTTTGATGACTGCTCTTGTGAAATTATGCTACATATATGACGTTATTTTTATGCGCTTGTTTGCTCGGACTGTGTCAGTTGATGCAACCGAGTCCGGAAGTGGCAAATTGGAGATTATAATAAATGACGGTACAGTGCCATGCCAAGTTGACAGCAGCGGTGCAAAAAAGTTCCTGGCTACATTCGTGCCAGAAGAACCGGTGCCTCATCTTGTGAGGGTTCTGTTCAACAACACTGAAGTGGCAGGTGAACAACTCTTCTTCTGTTCTTCTTCCGTTTATTAAAACAGTTCACAAAACGCAACCGTTTACATAGAATAGTAATATAGTATAGGTTACAAGATACAATAGTCTGTATTTACATATAAAAGCCTAAGTATATAAACAATTTAAACATGCATTGCTCTCGGGGCGTAGCCAGGAATTTCATTTGGGAGGGTATAAATTTTAACTAGGCATTCCAATTTCAAAATCAAAACATGTTAATGTCCCACTAACCACATAAAAATTTGTAAGGTAGACTGATTTGGGGGGTATATATACAGAATACCCCCTCCCATCGCTGCGCCTCTGGTTGCTCTGTTGGTATGTTATGGTTAGAATGGGGGAAAGTGCAGGGTGGTTGGTAGTATTAGATGACAGTTCATCACCGTGATATTTTCATGGTTGAAGAATGATTGTTTCCACTACAGACATCCATACTGTATACATGGTAATGTTGCTCAGACTATTTATATAGTCCTAACGTTATATGTTCATTGTGGAGCAATGAAATATGTCACATATTTGGTAATTGGAATAATAAGTAGAACTGAAATGCTGTGTTTGTTAACAGGAAGCCCATGGCAAGTGGATATTCTGTCGGCTGATCAAGTGCACACTAATGCTCATGAGCTTGGAATGTTGATGATTAATCAGCCAGCGTCATTTGAAATCTACACAGACAGAGAAGCCGAGGCCTCATTGAATGTCAATATTAGTGGTGTGTGGATCTGAGAATGAATTTAAAAGTCATAACTTGTTGTTAATTTAAAGTGATAATTGAGACAGTGAATGGTGATGAAAGTACCATAATATAAACAACCATTTGTGTTACATGTCTGACAATTATGCATTGCATGCATAAATGTGTCACTAATTGTCATGTCAGGAGAACCATTGTATATAAATAGTCTATCACAGTCTGTAACATTGGAAATCTCACTTTTACCATTGGTTATTTTCAAGTAGTAAGTCACAAAAGTGGTGGCAATTATTAGAATCTGCTGCTAAAAAATAAAAGCACTAGAACGACAATGAAGTAAAATAGGAAATACTGTAAATGCAGTTAACAAACAAGTTGTTTATAATATTTATTTATTTCCTGTCATTGTAGGTCCAGACTGTTGTCCACTGCAGACTACTATCAAGAGAAAATGTGCTTGCTGTTATGAAGTGACATTCACACCAAGAAAGATAGGTAACAGATGGTTCAGCTGCTTTCATAAATGCTGTTATTAGATAACACAGCTGTTTACTTCTACTTACTTTATATTATTTTTGCTCATGCAAATCACAATCTTGTTGTTTGTGATTAACTCATTAATTGGTGATGATTTAGCAAAAAGTATTGAGGAAACGCTTTCAGCATGCGTTTTCTGATAGAAGATGAAGTAGTGATAGGCTGATTGCTGAAGTGGCTGATCAAGAAAACAAGAGTGAGATCTTTAATTTCACTGAACTTAATGGCAGTGTGAACAGTGCATGTTCAGACCATGTGCATGGTCTGCCACTAACCATACAATGCTGCCATTGTGTTCATTTTCAATGGTCTGAGCTATTAGCTGTCCACGACTGCATCTGTTGCTACCATACAGTATACATAACAATCTTGAGAAAACATTTGTGTTTTATTTAATTATAGTAATACTGAGTTGTCTTTTCCCAAGTGGCACCATTTGGTATTATAATGAAAGTATTGTTAACAGACATGCTCAGAAAAATGGTATTGAAATTTGCAAACGATTGTGCGATTTGGTTCACTGCTTTTAATATGTGGCCAGTCAGATATATTGGCCTCGTTTGATTTTTATAAGTAAAAACATAGGTTCATTAAATTTTGACAGGTGACAATACTTTGTTTTGATGTTACGAAGTAGAATAAAACATCTTCTTGGTGAAATGTTAAGTCTGCTAAAAATTATACAAATTGCTCCTGGCAATGTTAAAATGTTGACAGTGAACACAGTGGCTCCATTTTTCGACCATTCATTAGTCATTATTAGTATATATATTGTTTTTGTTACTGATTGATATTCTAATGAAGTTGCTTGTAATGCATGTTTGTGATATTATCAGGTATGTATCAAATCGTGGTGACCTACGAAGGCATGTTGGTTGATGCTTCGCCATATACGGTCTGCGTCTTTGATCCTAGTGCAGTTCGTGTCTGTCCTGTTGAGCCAGTCGCCTGCAATGAGCTTGTTGAGTTTACTGGTTAGTATGACATTTTTTATAAAAACTATTTCACCAGCGTGTGGCAGTGTGAAAGTTATTGTACACAGATTAATATACTAACAGTTGTGTTCTGAGCTTTGACACTGTTGATTGGCACTCAGGATTAGTATCAGGCCTGTAACAATTGAGTGATGAGATGGCTGCTGGCGTGGTTGTATGTCTGGATTCTGGAGCTGTGTGCCAATGATTTGCATATGGGCCAGATGGTGCCATCGTCATTTGCTTGATTAAAGTCCAGAATAGATTATTTACCTTTCTGATGCCAGCTTTCCCAGGTTGTCCTGAAAAAATTGGCAATTAAAGCGGAGTTTGCAGTATATTAACAGCAAAACAAAATAAACAGTTTTAGAGTTGTCTTGTGAGTAATTAAGCCTCCTAGTGCATGTATAATGGTAACCTCTTTGTGAGTTTACTAAAATTTTAGCTGTCACCTGTAATAAGAATGTGCAAATGGAATTTTGCATATCTTTGACAGAGATATTAATCCATGTTTGCCAAATTATCTGTCAAGATTAAAGCAAAGTTATATAATCTTAAATACACTACTTATGATTGTAACATATTTAAAAAGTATTTATTGATATTACAACAAAAATTAGTAATAAAAGATGCATATTCAAACCTAATTTTGCCATACATGTGGTTTTGGAGTCTTAAGTTGTTTATACCTGCATTCTGAACATCATCAAATTTAATAATGATACTGTTTTTACGTGTTAGTTGTTAGATAAGACTATTCTGTCAGTTGCTGTGTGTAGTAACTGCAAATGTTTCTAGTGATTTCAGTGACTAGATGATCATACTGTGTGTTTATGTCGTATCTAGTTGACGCAAACGGCGCTGGTTCTGGCGAACTTTCAATTGTTGTCAACAATGGAAGCGTTCCATCATCCGCGCGCATGATTGCTCAGAATGTATATGCAGTGTCGTTCCTGCCGACTGAGCCTGGGATCTACTCAGTCGAATTGTTCTTCAATTGTGAACCACTGAAAGGTTTAGTGTTTGCATCCAGTGATATATTAATTATCTGTGTTTTGTAGTATATTTTCTAATGTGTAGTAACTGCAAATGTTTCTAGTGATTTCAGTGACTAGATGATTATACTGTGTGTTTATGCAAATGGCGCTGGTTCTAGTGAACTGCGATAAGTTGACTTTACGGTGAATTCTGTCCTTATTTGGCTATTGTCCAAAGTCCATCAGATGTGCTACGTCAACAGTAGCACATTTGCTAAGGTTGTTTACCAACGGGTATTTGTTGGGATACTTGGAAGTACATTTATGTTGAACGGCTGTATTGCTTGCGGATCGTATGACATTACGCAATGTGATGTATTTCAGAGAGTCCGATGATGATTTCTGTGGTCGATGCACGACTGATTACATTCACTGGACCAACACTGGTGCCAGTTAGAAAGCCAGCTTCATTGAAGGCTAATACGGAAGCTGCTGGCAAAGCAAACTTGGTTGCTACAATGACATGTACGCTCATCTGTGTGCAGCAGTAATAATAGTTGTAGTTACATAATTTTATGATGGATAATGGAGTAGATAGTCCATAACACTATAAATATAAGCCTAGTATAGAGTACTTTAGGAGAGCTGGCGTAAAGCTAACATGACAGATCTTCCCCATGGAGTCATCAAAATGCCAAAAAGGATGAGTCCATTGTGTGATTATTTATGGTTGAAGTTTATGCTTTATGACTTTCATTCAGTGTTTTGACACTGTTGGTTGTGTAACAGGAAGGGCATATGTCTTGCAAAAAAATGGTGCCGAGGTTCTGCTTCTTTGAAACTAATAGAGGAATAAAGTCAAGGCACCAGTGTCTTAACACTAGTTCATCTGGAAAATCAAAATGTGTACGCTTGTGTATGTATGCTATAAGTACATCACATTGTCATGCTGCTGCGCTAGTGGAGTTTTCTGAAATCACTAGCTGCCACTGCAACAAACTGTCACAGATTCCTTTTCTCTCTCCTCTTTTCTATACCTTTCTGTCATTTCTCTGCTGCATCCCTTCTACACCCTTTTCTAAATTCTACATTTTTCTCTTTCTCTTTTTTTACTGTTCCTTTTATGTAAGTAAGTAAGTAAGTTTAATGTTTCAAAAGCAGTCAGAAACCACTTGATTGCAGCTAGGCCTCTTTAGTGTGTAATTGACAGACATAATGCATATATAGATACACACAATTCTCAGTTATCTACAGACATAAATCATGTATGTACATGTATCTGCCTTGATCTCGGAGTTGTTAATAACCGTTCATGAAGCTGTTACATATTTTGTTGGTTGTCTGATTTTGCAGCTCCGACAGGTAAAGACATAGCAGTTCGTGTTGTTGAAGCTGATCCGATTGGTTTCAATTTGGACTTCACGCCACTAGAAGTTGGTCCTCATACGTTGAGAATTATCTACGGTGGTCAGTGTCCAGTGGTGGAACCACTGACTGTCATGGCGTATGATGCATCATCTATCAAAGTGATGGGAGTCAAAGATGGAATGGTCGACTGTCGTCCATCAAAATTCACTGGTACACCATTTTTACATTAGTTTGTTCGTTTTAATGGATGAAAAAACTACAGCATCTCACAGATGTGTTTGTTTGACAGGAAAATCTAGTTAGTGAATCATTTAATGTATAATTTTGGTGATAGTGCAATACTGCAGCCTATTAGCTGGCCAGGGTGATGACTGGCAGGTGGTTTAATTACTTCTCGTGGAAGAATGGCTCACGGTAGTTTGCTAATGAGCTGTATGTTGTGTGGAGATGATTGAGGGAAATAGTGCTGGATGTTGCTATGCCATGGAAGAAACTAATAAAGTTAGGACGATAGTACTGTCAGACTATCATATCAGGCGATAGTCAGCACTGTTGGATGACTATTGCTATTGCTAATTGTTCGACCGATAGTTTTTGCGATCATTGAATGCAACCATAAAAGGTCACACTCAGTTCACAACTTGGGAACATATGTTTCTAATAACAGCTGTTAATTGAGCTGTACCTATTTGGTAAGCGGAGAGGGGAGGTAAGATGCGGGACAAAGGCTGAAAGTAGCAACATATTTCTGTGCTGCTGAAAGGTCACAGCAGGAAAGATGTAGCTGTAAGTGCTTGGAGCAACCTTTCTAGTTGTTGTTATCGTTGTTGTTGTTGTTGTTGTTGCAGTGGACCTGAACAAGTGTGGCGAAGGTGAACTGGACGTGAGCATAGTGTCGTCGTCTGGTGATCCGGTCAGCAGTGAAGTGAGACTGATCGAGGCAGGCCGACTCGAGGTGGTCTACTCACCGGAGGAAGCCGGCATTCACTTCGCCGAGGTCATGTTTAACGACGAGCCGGTTACTGGTGAGTACTGGTTGTGATAGCTGAGTTTCTGAATTTGTGCACTGCTGACGTTCTCTCATTAGATAGCTGGAGTTAATTGAGGAACGATCTTTCCCTTAGAATTTTGATGGTGGATGAAGAATGGATGGGCCAGTGAGTGATCTTTTTGTTGTTGTTGAACTGAGTTTTTCTCACAGCTTTGATGTTGTAGGTTGAATAACAGAACTGAAGGGCACAAGGCTGTAGAATTACATCCTGTATCATATGTCAAATATTTTTTCCAGAACAAGTCGAAGAACAAAACTGTAACGAAGCAAATGACCTAGGCTTATCGTTTAAAATCTAGTCATAATGGTGATATTGGAGTGCAGCTTCGGAGTCTGTGTTTGCAGTTCAGAAGTGATGTATTAACAGTGTACTGCTTGATGATGTTATATGTCTTGTGCATTAACATAATGTGAATAGTCATGTGAGTAGAGTTAGAGAATAGAATTTTAATTATTCGTTCAATTCAACTTTCAGTATTAAATATTCTATGGTGATGTCACAACCAAGATGGCCACCGCCATATTTCTACTGTACTTCCGATTTGAAGGCGGTCCTCTAACTCTGTTCACATGGTGTTAACACCCACAAACATTTGGTTAATGATGATGTCCAGTAACAAGTGACTTGGTAACTGTGTTTTCCTGTGCATATATCAGGAAGTCCATTCCAGTTCAACGTTCTTGATCCTAACAAAGTCATTGTTCGTGGCAGTGGCTTGGATCTTGTACCAGTTAATGAGCCGACATCTTTTATGATTATTGCACCTTCAGCACAGATACAGGATATTGACGTCACCATCACAGGTTGGTGTAGTGATTTTCTGCTGCTGTTATGACAGTAACAGTGTTTAGAGTTTATGAACCTCGCTTTAAAGAAATTTGGAAATATATCTGATTTAAAGTGCCACTAACATTCTAAATATATTAGGCATTCTAACATCGTTTCTGAGTTAAAGACATTCACTTTAGATATGCATTGTCTTAAGAAATGTACAGTTTGTATACAGTGTTTTTTTTGTGACAGTATGCTCCAGTATCGTGTACTGTTAACTTTTTTACTGCAGGCTTATGGCATGTGGCATCAGTGCTAGTATTACACGTGCATACTGACACATTTGATTTTTTGCCTGGTCTTTTTTATTGAAGGAAGTTTTGAAAACTGTTCTTTTTTTAATATTTTGAAGTTTAAGTGATTATTTCTTTCACCATTTATGCCAGTTCTGTACTTCTGAAATGTCGTCAACAATATCTTTACACTGATTTGTAAGAATTATCATAAATGAACTATTTCTGTAACATGCTTTGAATTTGGTTGATGCGATTACATTTTGTTGTTAACTGATGTCAACAGAGCAAAAAAGTGTCCATAATGTTATTGATATTTATATTGTGCCAACAATTAGGCCTTATCATGGTTGGATTAGGCCCATGGTTGAGTGCCAAAAGTAAATGGACCAGACTGGATATGGAGAGAGAGTAGTCACTAGCATTAGCCAGGGTACTTACATAATACAAATAACCTGTGCAATATTGTAGGTCCAACTGGAAGGCAAATATTGCCAAATGTGACAGAAAAAAGAGCCAACAACTTTTTGGTAGAATACACTCCAAAACAGGCTGGTATGTACATTGTAGCTGTATTGTATTTTTTAGTTGCACCTCTCGCACGCTGCGAGGCACAACTTAAGTAGTCATGTTTCTGTCTGTCCGTGACAAAAAATGTCGGAGGCCCAATTGACCCTTCCATC
>Ga0209782_1001444_pt1 | contig 12383 bp, 10 predicted proteins | sample WorMetmaBAHAMAS1_FD_187390 | JGI IMG/M metagenome (GOLD analysis project Ga0209782, IMG submission 187390) | Marine gutless worms symbiont microbial communities from Max Planck institute for Marine Microbiology, Germany - Inanidrilus... | ecosystem: Host-associated > Annelida > Digestive system... | reverse complement strand
GCCAAAACTTATCAAACCGTGCTTTAAATGCATTAACACTGCAAGCATTAACAACTGAATTTAGGCAAACTATCACACCAAAATTGGTCTAACTGAGATGTAAATGTACGTACAGAATCAACGTCAACTACGTAATCTGGTAGTAAACACGGTATTCAGTACTAAATTCTCACCTGTTTTCTTGCGTCGTGGTCGTTTTGGTTTTGAAACAGCATTTTCATCTTCTGCCACAACACGCTTAACTGTGCTTTTAGTTGAGACAGGATCTGACAATGGGACCTGGCTTGGCCTTCTTTTGTAGAAAAACCTTGTTTTTATCTCAGACATTTTAACTATGACACCGAAACTAGGAGGATAGAATGTTAATGCACCGAAAGGGTTTAAGATTTTGCTAAAAGCCGCAAGTGACCGGAGTTTCCTGTGTATATTTTCAGGGGGTGCACAACTGCACTTAACTACCAACTTTCATGGGTAGTATCGTATAATTATACTTCATAAAAGTGCATAAGAGAGCTTAAGTACTTCTACAAATTTAAACACTTAGCTTTAAAAGGATAATAACTCCTGTAAAAAGTACGCATCTGCACTAGTAAACTTCTGCCATTATTGTTTAAAAGGATAAAAATCCACAAAACAGTACACATATGCACTAGCGAACTTTTGCCATTTACAGAGTGCTACTAACTTTAGACTATTCTTATGCATGGAAGAGGTGCATAAGTATGCATGAACACTTTCACCAATGCTGAAGATCACAGAATCACCCATAGATAACTATGGTAAAAGGCAGCGATCACAGTTAATAACCTCTACCGTTGAGATATTTGCTAGGAGTCAGTTATGCAAGAACTTTGTTTGGTTATGGTTGCAATTCAGTTTGTGACATCATTTATGCACTTTTACCAAAAAAATCTCTGAATTTTTCTGAACATCTTGATATAAAAACCTAAAAATGGCCAAAAATCGCATTTGTGCACCTTTACCGAGCAATAGACGAAATATTATTTTATCAGTAGTCAACTCAATCTGTGTATATTTTTACTCAAACAGCTACAGTTAATCTATGCAAGCCTACTGAGTATTTGCAAACAACTCACAATGATTACATAATGGTTAATTTGCATATTTGAGTATACCACTAAACCCATTTTGAGTGTTTTATTTTCAGTGTGTGTCCTGCTACGTAGTCGTCACACAAATGTCACAAGCAATCTTCCATCTAATCAGCATTAGAGTACTGCATGGGCCGAAAATTTTCCGCCTGGCCTGTTAAGATTACAGCCCGTCCCGTTTGTCTTTTGTCTGTCCCGATTTTTGGCCCGGCGTGGCCCGGCCTGATACAGTTTCGGCCTGGCCCGGCCCGGCCCAGCACTAGGAGTGACCAGTGAACATGTTTTTCTGCGACTGCAATTACAATTTACTAACATGAATTTTAACATGTCTTGGTTATTATTTTCATCGTCATGCACATAATCTATTGGTCTATGTAGGAAGTTTGCACACAGTAGTTACTAAAATGTATATATACAGTTTAATTACTGTAGTGTAAACTAAGTAAAAATTTTATAATTTTCTCTTGACTCCATGTCCAGCCTTGAAGCAACTGATGTATTTTAACTCGAATTAGATCTTGTTCAAAAGATTATGAAAGATTACACTCAACAGTCATCGGGACGGCGTCGGGTGGGGCAGCTGGCCCGTCGGCGTCTTGGCGAGAATGTTACTACAAACTCTATGAACATGAAACGGATGTACCTCAGGGAAGCATCTTATCTGTCTATTGTTATTACTGTGTTATTAAATGTGACGTTCCACTTATTTAACTTTACGTGGAACACTAACTTAGCAACAAAGGTTGCAACATTGACCTGTTTGATCTTCTTTAACACATATCCATTATTCTGCTTATTTGTCACAGAATCATCACTATGACCAGACGTCATTTGACCTTTAGCTTGATTCCTGTGCCTCTCGAACATCGCTACGATCATAACAATCAGCAACATGATCTGCAGTTTAGAACACCTGTAGTGTCGTTTATTGCTCTAGTTATCAATATACTTTAAGCAAAATAGTATGTGCGCGCATTTAAATTTTGGCCGAACTTTTTAATTCCGAAACGACATCACAGTGTCACAGATCACCGAGCAGGAATAAAGTAAGGATGCCATAGGTTTAATAAAATCATGCTCAAGACACCCTAGTTATGTTAACTGGGCTCTGAGCATGTATGACATACAGTATGCTCTAGTTGTCATAATGTAATATCTCATTTTGTTTTCTTTCTCCTTTATGCAAACCGTGTCTTATTTTTAAAAATTTTTTTTCATTGGCAGTAAATGCTGCATCATTTCTTCTCTATCACCCGTATATTTTTTTCAGTCTGTGGGCGGTTACCAAGTATCTCAGGTATTCCGCCATCTAGTCATTCTAATCTGTATGCACAACCCACTTTTGGATCCCCCTGTATTATCTCTTTGACAAGAAGAGGGCAATGAAAGGGTCTGTATGTTACTACAGAATCTGAATGTGGTTTTACTCGCATGTCTCTTAGAACTTTCTCCCCTACCTGCCAATCTCGTTATTGGACCTTATGAATTCTATCATACGAAGCCTTATCTTCTTTTTGGATCTCAAGTTTGCATTCTCGAGATGGGACTGTTGTGAGAGTAATAAACTTCATAGTATTTTTATTTTTAATTTTATTAAAGAAGCCCATTTTTATCACCAACTGTAATGATTGTTATTTTATATTAGCTCTATACACTCGATTTTACACTTCAATTTTATTTTTTGTTAATTATCATTTGATTTTATTGTCATCGATTTAGTCGATTCACTCTCTACCTCTTCGTGGCACTGAATAGCCTGTAATGTGCTGATGTGCCATTAAGAAACTACTCACTCACTCCACTGATATAGAACTGACTGCCCAAGTGGTCACAGAAAATGAAAATCGTTCACAGAACTGCAGTAAGCACTCGTACATTGCATTGTTTGGCAGAACAACGTAATGATTCAACAGTTCATCATTGGTTCTCAGCATGTCATACGACATAATCGATGCTGTGGAAAGTTGTCTTTGCAACTCACTTCTTACTGTTTCTGCACGAGTAAATGCCGAAGCTTTTCGCAGTCTAACTTGTACGACGTCTGAGGGATGTCCATAGCCTCTTCGTCACTTTCGGCTGGAAATATGTTTGTTTGTGCGGCCTTTCGTTTCCTACTCCTAAAAACATTCGCATTTACATTGCATGCAGATGATAGGTTTTGTCGTGTAGTTTCTTGAAGTGGTTTGCAAAAGTATCACGAGTGTCACAGTTATAGTGAAGAAGAGACACCTTTACAAATACTTTCGGCATGGACATAAAGACCACTTCAAACAACAAATGTGTCACAGAAGAAAAATTGAGGCAAGCACAATGAAGTTGATTAACCTTTTTTCTGGTGATGAAAACTGAAGACTTTTGTCTTCATTTCTGTTATAAATAGTAAGGTCATTCTGACGCAATCCGTCCTTAAAATGGCAACTACAGAGTCGAGAATTGAAGTTCGGCACTGCTCCGTATGCTCGCCTGAACAAACAATTGCAATACAACTCAATAACCATACTCGTACAATGAACTTGCATCATGCCAAAAGCTTTACCAGTACAAACACAGCAATGTAGTATTTCGTGAATATGTTAGATATAAATAGGAAAGAGGAAGAATCCCCTAACCTCCGTGCACAGACGTGGGGGTATATCCTAGTCCCTTGGCTGTATAGAGGTGGGTTAGATGTTTTGAGCTGGGGGATTTAGTTGGAGTGTAATGATGAGTGTATCTAGGAGGTGTTCGGGAGTATCAGGATCTTGGAACTGATTTTTAGTGAGAATATTTCTAAGATTTTTGCGTTTTTTGTAGGCAGAGATAATGCGCAGAGTCAGATTTTTGGAGATAGATGTTAGCTGCAGAGGGGGCTTATTTTCGGCCCATGGCGATGCCGCAGATTTGGAGGAAGAATTGGCCATCGTACATCCTCAGTGTTGTAACAAGTGCACTACAAATGCGTCATATGACAATTTAGTTGTCGTTATATAGTACGCTACTTACACACGAGCGAAAAGGCTTGCGACTTATTCATTATTCACGCTATCCTATGGTGCGCCATGCTTCACACGCCCACGCACTTTGTTACAGTTCCGAGTACAAACTCAATATTTAACGTAACAGAACTATTTTCACGATATCTGCTCAGCTGCTCCCATTTCTTGAATTCCTTCGGATCACGCGGAAATCTGAAACATTTGCACTCTCGGTGTCGTTATTATGTTTACAATCTGCTGCGAAACAGTTGACCATAGTTGCTATGAATCACGTCTTACTAGTTACGATCCGGAAGTTGTTTCGGCACTGTGTCACTTAACGGCCGTATTACATTTTGTAGTTTTCTAACTGCTCATAAGTGACTCATTACTACTGCCTCCTTTAGAGCGAGTTACAATGGTATTTGATGCTGTGCAAGTAATCGAAATTGGTTTAGAGTCACATTTTCTTTTTTTGTGTATTATTAGCACTAGCAGGTGTTGTCACCGATTATAGGCCCATATCTGTTATACCACTGCATGGAATGGCATAAAAATTGGTAGTCTCTCGATGGCTTCTGCCAGCTATTCCATCTGGCCCACTTTATGATCAGTTTGGTTTTTGCCCAACCGGTAGTACCACCGGTGCTCTGACATGTTTATTACATCGTGTGACTAATATGCTCGAACGATGTTCTTATGTTCGCTGTCTAATGATACATTTGAAATGAAGTGCGATGTAATAACTGGTGGGTATCAGTGGGTTTAAAATGGACCTTTGTTTTCAAAATGCATTCCCCATTGGGTTGAAAGAATTTATATATATATAAGTGTCCAAAAACTTGATAATATAGCTATTATATTGAAGGTGACTTACCTTCCAATTGCTAAAATTAGTACTCTATAATAATGACTTTGAATTCGATGGTGAATTCTATTTACAGATATGTGGCATTGCGATGGGCCGCAAATTTGCACTGTCCGCAGCTAACATCTATCTGAGGCATTTTGACCATAAAGCTACCACTACCAATTCTATCAACCCTATTCCATATTTCCGTTTCTTAAGACGATATCTTTGGGGTCCAACCGGGTACTATCCAACAACTTTTAGAATACCAGAACTATTTCAACAGTCTTATTCCAGGAATTAAAATCACCTTTCAATATAATAGCTGTATTATCAAGTCACTATAAATAGCTGTTGCCGGTCATCCGGTAACACTATCATAATCAGCAACCTTGAACTGTACAGTATACAACTTATCAAAGCCGGAAATGTCACTGTTCCATCATCTGGCAACTTATCCTCATCAATGTTGTCACCTGTGTCCAGTAGGGGCAGACCATTTCGCACTCGTTCTGTCATTTCTGGTACCTCATACGTATGGAAAAAGTCATTGATTCTTGGTGGCATTTCACTATACCAGAAAGTGCAATCAAACTCCACAGTTATAATTACTTCACCTACTGTTGTCCAAATTGCAAAGTGACAAGTGAGTAACGCCATGCACCTGTGAACGTGCGGGGAGGGGGGTGAGTGAGTAGTTTCTTAACGACACATCAGCACATTATAGGCTATTCAGTGCCATGAAGAGGTAGAGAGTGAATCGAGTAGTAAATCGATGACAATAAAATCAAATGATAGTGTTACCGGATGACCGGCAACAGCTATTAATAGTGCGTGCGATGACGTAATAACGCAGGTGTAGAAAGGAAGTCGTTCACTTTATTATAGAAGTTCGATCAATATAGATTAGTACCGGCACGTTTTGCTCACTAGAACTGTAGGTCACAAAGGACCCGAGTTGACTTCCAACGTGCCATGTTCCTTGGCGTCGTCGGAAGCCGTCCATCCAGTCAACGCGTCACGGATCCCCCAAGGGGGAGGAGGTCTCAGCATATCTAAAAATGTTGCTGTTCATGGTTAAGTGTTTATCCGAAGCTCGACCGCCCCATGCTTTAGATACATAATTCACATATAGGCTATCAGTTGGCGTTGATTGTCATGGCAACGTCCCTTGAGGAATCGGAAAAACTGGGACGGATCGAGAAAATTCACGCAAATTCTTTCCATTTGGTGACAAAAATCTTGAAAATCGGTCCAGTAGATCCCAAGATAGCTTTGCTCATGTTAAAAAAAAAAAGAAACGAGCGGGCTAAACAACTATGTGATCATAGTAACATCGTGCCACACAAGCTGTAAGTACTCACTGATATATTTCATCCACACTAGCAACACAGATGACTATAGGCATGGCGTAGTTGTGTCCCAAGTCATTTTCGGCAATTTGCGTTCGAACATTTGGCATTATATAAACGAGTATTTGATAAGGAAATTCTTTGAGGTTATTCAGTGGCTTCCATTTCTGTGCTATGCACATCATTTGTAAACAGAAAAATAGAGAAGCAAATTAGTTTGTGCAAAATAATGCAAAGTTCACAAATATAAAACACAATGTTCACAGAAGTTTACATAAATTTGTCAAAATCTAGCACAAACATTATGCAAAGAATTAACTCCCACAGTAAATGGAAAATTTAAGCATCACATTCACTGCAATATGAGTTCTATGTTATATAGATCATGTTAGTGTCAAGCACCTGGAAAATGATTTAAAATGATTAAAACAATTTATTTCTTAAAATACGAAAATAAAAACCTTCACAGGCAAAATCGAACTCAAGCGAATTTATGACGCCAGTTCTAGTTACAGTGCAAATGATGAAAACATTTCACAGTCATACCCAGTACATCACCAACAGAAATTACAACATACAGTCCCTGCAACACAATGCAGTTCAAGGCAGAACTGCTTAATGAAACTGAAATTTCACTATCACAATCCAATGAACGAATAGAATGACACATCAAAAACAATAGCGACACTACTCAAACTGCCCAGCTGTCAGCCTTGCAAGGCAAGCAATTAGACTATAATTATATACAACAACAATAATCTAGACATCAGAGGAATCTGCTCTGCGTTTGGGGCACAAGAACTGACCACCTCTAACAGAATTTCTGTGACCCTGTTCATGGCAGTACTGACATGTTGGTGCCACACGTTTACGTCCAAGTGGCAGTACCTCAGCTTGATCAGCATGGCCTCTGGTAGCAATGGAACGGTTGCCACGAGGGGTGACCTTACTAGCAGCCTGCACTGCAGTCTTCCTCCCTGGCTGTGTGACAACTGTTGCTGTGTCCACTGCTTGACCCTGTCCAGTGGTCAGCTGTTTACTGGACCCAGCAGCAGCAGCAACAACAACAGCAGCAGATGTGGAGGCTGCTTCTTCCTCCACAGCTGCATGTGTCGGCACAGGACAAAGTCTGTCTTTGCATTTATCTGAAACATACTGGCGGATCTTGCTATACAAGTATTCTTGCCTGGCGTGTGATAGTCCGTTCGGGACAATGACAGGAGGCAGATCTGGTAACATATCAGTGTCATAATGGCTTATCTGAATTTCTGTCACTGGTGACCTGGCGTACTCTCTAACCATGCACACACCAGGTTTGGTGGTGTCAAATCCAAATTGATGAAACTGTTTAAGTCCCACAATTTTCCCCACGGATGAAAATTTAGATTGCCAGTCATAGCAATTAATAAATCCATCCCGCTCTGTTCCCACAGGTTCTGCAACCAGAAGACTGGATCTTGCCATCATGGCACACAACTCTTCAACTGAGTTCAGTTCACTGTGCCGGTAAAACTTCTTAAACACACCAAAACCATAATCAGGGCTGAATTTTGTGTGCCCAGCCACCATAAAGGCCAGCTCAATCCTAGTACTCAAACCTGTGGCAACACGCCACATCAAGTATTGCAGCACTGTGTTGTTTTTGTTTTGGCCAACACAGTTGTCAGCATTCAACGTTAGATGTGTCACGCCAGCAGCATATTTTGCCAGGAAATGATGGAGAAGGCTGATTACCATGTTGGAACCCTTGCTCACCAGGATGGCTTCCGGAATCACATAGATTACCATTTTTCCCAGCGGCTCACACATTACTCCAAAGAGTGCCAGCTTGTAGGGAACCAGAAAATAGAGGGGTCCCACCTGCTGGCTGGAATTGGGAATAAAGATCTGTTGCGCGAAATCAAAACTGAAATGTTGTGTCACAGCAGCATCAGCGGTGTCACCAAACTTCAGACTTTCTGGCACAGTGGCAGATGCTGCTGCAATAGACGACTTGTAATGATCTTGCTGCTGAGCGACCAAATCCAAGTGTCTAAGTGATCTGCTGAGCAGCTCTGCACGCGCCTCATCATCGAGGGTTCTGAGCTTCTGCAAGCTCAGAGTGTCTTGCTTGCATGTAGTGCACAAGTCAGTGCGAGGCTTCTGAATGCGCACACCAGGCAAGAATGAATTCCATGTTTGGCAGAACAGTAAATATGACATGGATGTCTGATCCCCACAGGCCTGAACATACAACTCATGTACTTTGACCTTTGTTGTCCCACAAGGCAACAGCAGAACATCTGGATTCTTTGTTCCTGCTGTTCTGCCAGGCAATACCAAGGCATGAGCGAGAGCATAGTTTTCTATAAATTTAACAGCATTTGCTCTCACTTCAAGTGGTAATGCCTTAGCCAGTGATGTCTTTTCGACATTACTCGTGGTTCAAAGCCATGCTGCTCAAACTGCTGTTTTAAGTCGCGTGTAACTCGCCTGCTAATGCCATGTATAAAGTGAAATGCATCAGTGCAAACAGGGACACCACGAAATGTACTAGTCAGTCTAGTTCTACTTCTTTCCACATTCTTTTTCTTTGCACATGATGTCTCTTCACTATCATGCAAGCATGCATCCATGTGACCTAACAGGACTAAGTGCAAGTGGCTAACATGCTGATCACACCTAATCTGCAACTCGCGACACTGCTCACGACAGCTATAAATAACATCCACAGGAAACTTGTTCAGACAGTCACTGGCACAGCACTTCTTCTTGCGAGTCTCTTCGATGAACTGTAATTCCCTCTCCTTATCAACATCACCATCTTGACCTAACATTACAAAAAATCTTACAGTACTAGACATAACAACAAGGCTGACAACCATAGTGTTGTTACAGTCTACAGGCAGCACTAGAAACTGATCTTTCACATGTTAGGCTACTTACTTATTTCACCAGAACAGATACAGGCTGTACAGGGGTGGGGGAGTAAAACTAAAAATCACTAGTACTGATAAGAAGGCAACAGGAAAGAAGTACCGAGTGATAGTATCCGGGCCCCGAATACAAGCCGGGTCCCAGATACAGGTGGGGGTAAAAGTAGTTTGTACTGATAGAAGACTGGGGCACAGTTAAAAACTCAACTAAATTAAACTGAATGGATAAATCACATACTAATTATTCTCCAGTTGTGAAACGAAATAATTATTGTTAAATACCTTCATCTCCTGGAAAACTGTGAGATCCAACGTCAAATGCACTTCGTTGTTGGACTTCTTTCAGCCGCAGAGAAATCGACACCGGCTCATGTAGCTGCGATGAAGAGGCCACAGGCGCTGCTTCGTTCTCAGAGTCACGGTCATGTTTGTCATTAATATAAAAGTCAGACATCTCACCATCACCATCTCCGTCATCCTCGATAAAGTAGTCGATTATTGATTGCCTCATTTCTTGTTCGACACTAGGTGGCACTCTCGCTGACAGTAGCCTATTATCAGTTGCTATTATCGATAAATAATTGTGACTTTTACATGGGGTAAAGTGTGCCAGCTATGATTTCCTTGTTTTTAGTATACAAGTATATATCTGCTAACGCCGATGGACCACGCAACACTGTTTAATGCAAAATTGACAATATCGCACTGCCACCGAGTTTAATTACCACACTCTGTAAAGTAATATGGAGAAATTGTGGACAAGTCCACTTGGTGTGGATGCTGTGATCATCCACTGCATTGTGGACAAAAATATACACATCTTTTGTAGACCTTATGTACACATGTATGTACACATTTTTGTGGACAATGCCTACATATTTTGAGCACAAAAAAGTACACAAAACACACATTTTTGTACTGTTTTATGCAATAATAAATCCAAACCATGTGCACTTTGCACGAACTTCCACATTTTATTTGTACAGGTATTATATAAGTGGTACATTTTCTTACAAACTTTCTGAACCAATATTATGCACAAGTTAAAATGCTGTTTTGTGTTCAGCTACTTAATGTTGTGTTACTACTCATTGGAATGGAATAGATTGCAATAGGTTAACTCCATAATTCAACTTCATAATCCATAGTGTCAAATTTTTCATTCCACAATCAGCATCTTCCATTCCATTCAATACAAATTTAACAATCGTGCATTAAAAATTGGCGTAATGTGAAAATCCTCCAACAGTACCATCAGTAACTGCACAACATACAATAACTGTTCTAACAGCACTCAAACCAGCCACCACAGAGACATCCAAAAACACTTGCATAAACCAGCAACATGCAAACACTCGTCTCTAGCTCTTCTTTTTTCTCATCACTTTACCATTGTTTTAATACTGAACTTCTAATAAACAAACACACAGTTAATATGGACTAGAAGTGTATTAATTGATTGAGTTGAAGTTTAACGTCCCACTCGACAATATAGGTCATATTAGAGACGCTCTTTCCAGCCAATCTCTTGGCCAGTACTGAGATGACTAAAAGTACAACCAGGAGAAAAACCATAATAAACCATAAACTTAGGCAAATGCAAAACTAAACCTGTCATTACTAAATCGACCAAATGTAATGCATTAAGCACAAAAAACTACAACGCAAAATTGAACCTCAAAAAAAACTAATCCAGAATTGGTCGCCTTCTACAACATCCGGTCTGGAAACAGAGAGGTACAGGAGAAGTGAATAAGAAAGGAAAATATAAGCAAGAAAAAAAGCAAGTAATAAGGGAATCACACATATAAACAATCTATATAGCACCTAATTTACACTGGTTGGGTGAAACTATGAGGCACCAGCATAAACAACAGAGTTCAGAATGAAATAAATTCTGAAACACACAGACAAGACCAAATACATCACTGAACCGCAGTAGCATTCAAAAACACAAGCACTGACTAAAACAATGTCAGTAGGACATTTGAAGTGTACATGTATGAAACAAAATATAAACAAGAAAGCTCAGTGAAATTGGCCCATGGAAATCGTCAGAAATGTAACAGTCTTAATACTGAACTGTTTTTTTATTAGAAGTGAAACTTCAAGCACAAGTTTACAATGGGTAAAACTGAATCCCCCTCCTCGACTTTTCCTAGCAGCTATGTTTAGAAAGAAGTCCCCACCAGTTTCAGTTATTAATTTTACGCAGAAGGTCCCTAACCATGGGCGTCTGTTTACTGCCGCCAATTCCCATCACTGCTTCCAGGAAGTTGTAAAAGACCCGGAGACTCTCGGGATACTGAATTGAAAACATGAAAAAGACCATGAACAGACGCTTCACAGCCTCTACAAACCAACCCACACCCGGCAACATCAGTGCTCTGCTTTGATGCAGTGCTGTTGCTGCGACAGGAACAGCACTTTTGGCTGTGTGACCTGTGTCTCCCTCAGCTGACAGTAGCTTCCTGTCAACAAACCAACAATGTATTTCTTACTATACCGTGAAATGTGATTAGTTAGTAGTATTGTATTACTAAGGAATGTTGATGTCAGTCGTACAATGATTATATCTGTGAGAAGTGCACGGGCTCGGTACTTGAACAACCTTAGTATGAAGAGAGAAAAACAAGAACAGGACAAGAAGACTCAGAAACGAAAGGCTGAGGAAGACAAGCTGTCAGAATTACAACATGATTGCAAATGATTGAAAACAGACATTGCTCAGTTAACAGAAAATGCTAAGAAGATAAGGGTGAATCAACACGCAATGTTTCCTTTATAACACAGAGCAACACATTGTGAAGGTCCTCTGAAGAGAAGCAAAAACAGGTTGACAAGCTGCTAAAAGACATTGACGAGTAGCAGCTTGTTCTCAAGCAAATGTAACCCGCATAGAAGCATTACAAACTGTAAATAGAAGATGTAAATAGTTGAGTGCTGCATCTGCAACAGACATTGTGTTTTACTGCATTTACTTTGAACTGAACTTTGAACTTTGACATTAATTCATCGTATCCTTCACTTCCACTGCTGATACTGTCAACACTGCAGGTTAGTTTATATTGCAATATATGATGTTTATTCACCACAAAGGTAGAAGAAATACAACAAAAGACAGGACAGACAGAGTACAAAACTACATGAACTACAAACTACATAGCAACTTAAACTTTGAATAAATGTCAAATCGCAAA
>Ga0209782_1001443_pt1 | contig 12385 bp, 6 predicted proteins | sample WorMetmaBAHAMAS1_FD_187390 | JGI IMG/M metagenome (GOLD analysis project Ga0209782, IMG submission 187390) | Marine gutless worms symbiont microbial communities from Max Planck institute for Marine Microbiology, Germany - Inanidrilus... | ecosystem: Host-associated > Annelida > Digestive system >... | reverse complement strand
GTACATTAATGATTGGATAGTTGAAGAATAATGCTCATTTGCGCCTGTGTGAAGATCGCCGGCCGCTAAATGAAATTACGTCATGACGTCATTTACCGCTATCACATCAGTTTATATCAATAGCGGCCATAAGGGGGTGCGGTGTCGTGTCAAATACGTCGCAGTGCCAAATAACTCACAGTACGAGATTTGCGCGACATGTGTGAATTATTACAGCTAACCCTAACCCTACAACTAACCGTAACCCTAACCCTAACCTTAACTACCTAAACGTAACGTAACCAAAGAAATAAATGTTAAATAAACAGAGGCGTACGAGACTGCGAGATCGCTCTCGCGCTATAGAGATGAGAGCTATTTGGCACTGTGACATATTTGATACTACAGCGGTCTATCTAATTTATGCCATGACAACGTCGTGACGGCCGCAGACTGGGCACGCGGAGTAATAGCGTCCAGGGGCCCGATTTACAAAGTATCTTGCGATTTATCGTAAGATATATTGTAAGATTAACGTACGTTACAGAACAGGGGGTGTGTCCCGTAGGCGAGCTAGCAGGTCTGTAACACATGACAATGCCCGGCTGCCCATGCTCAGTGAACCGTGCAGCTGCTGGCTAGCAACAGCTAGTGTGGGCAGTGGTTATTAACTGGCTATAATAATGCCCTGCTGTGACGTCACAGTGGGGCATTATTATAGCCATTTAATGACCACTGCCCACACCAGCTGTTGCTGGCCAGCAGCTGCACGGTTCACTGAGCATGGACAGCATGCTGGCCATCAGTCAATGCTTGGAAACCACGGCCACTGTCCTGCAAATGACAACGTAACAGTAGGCCTAAAACAATAACTTCAGGAAATTAACAAATTAACACATTATACAATGCCAACGAATTTTTTAATGAGAAAATTCGCTCATTCTTCATTTGTAGGTCAAAATCAACAGCTTACTGACGACAAAATATACACTAAAGTCGCCAAAAGTAGCCATCAGTATTTTAAAAAGTAGCCCAAAAAGTAGCAAGTCGCCAAAGCCAAATTTTATGGCGCCAACGGCTGGGAAAAGTAGCCCAATTTGCGATTTTCGTCACGAATTCTCAATCTATGCTTATGCATACGTATGGCAACTGTGACGGTGACAGACAGACATACACACAGACACACAGACGGACACACGACGACAGCATATAAGCTTAAATTCCACGGAACCAGATTTCCTCATAGCATCCTCGTGTCAATTCACTGGTTTCAGTGGTTTGTTTATGTTTACACATTTAAGTTATAATAAGTTACAAGTTTAAGTTATAAAGTTATAATAAACACTCAGCTGTTTTAGTTCTAACAATGTTGCTGTTGTGTCTGTCAGAGTCTGTCATGTCCATACACACAGAATGTTGATGATAGCTGGATCTTGGAGTTGATATTCAGTCAAGGAGAGCCCAGGATTAGGCTGCTTCAGTGGCTTTTCGTAAAGTAATTTGTTTATCATTATAACTGTTATTAATCTACTGGTATATGATTAGAGTGACAGTACTGCAGATGTGCTGCTATGGTACTTCGCGTATGGTAGTCTAGAAGGCATTGCAAGAGATGTTTGATAATAGTGAGTTGGCTCAGTGGTTGACAAAGCTCAGGTGGTGTACAAAGTCTTCAGTTCTCATCAGTATAAGTTGTATTTCTCAGTCTAGTCGCTTCAATTGTTGAATTTTTACCGTGCGATGCTATGCTAGCGCGGTATATGCCGTCGTCGTGTGTCTTTCCAGTACTGTATCAAAACGGCTAAACATAGGATGATGCAAATAATGCCGCGTGATAGCCCAGGGACTCTAGTTTTCTGATGCCAAAGATAACGGCGAAATTCAAATGGGGTCACCCCCTATGGGAGCAACAAATGCAGGTGGGGTTGGTTAAAATTGGTCACTTTCGACAAATAATTTGCTATAACTCTTAAACAGTACAAGATAGATGCATGGTTTCTATTAAAGTCAAATAGGAAGTCGTATGTGCTCTATCAAATGGTTATATTGCCGATGACCTCGGGAGACCCCTAATCCCCCAAACCACACCAATGTTTGCATTTTTGTCACCTTTCATATCTTTGTAGTGAGCAAACTTAGAGACTTCATATTTCGTATACAGGTTGATCGTAGCTAGTCCCAACCGATGGACGATCCATATCTCAGGAATGGCTGAAGCTAGAGCTGTCAAATTTTGTACATAGGGAGATTATACCAATTCTTGCCAACTCTCAAAAGGCGGCGTGGTTATGTTTACATGACCACTTTTTGCATGTGCAATTGTCGACATAGAAAAGATTTCGCCACGGCACGCTGTTAGCTGAGATCGACAATGCAATTGACGATGGACTACTGTTTGTCTCTCCTTCGATAGTCGGCGCTAGTGCTGCCATACACTATAGCTTATGCTCCATCGGTTCGATTTCTTGCGTATTTGTTGCAAAATTGCTTGTATAATACATCGACACCAAATCGACCAAGTGCAGCTGAGCATTATAGTTCAGATATGTGGTAGTAACCGATATTTCTTGGTCTATGTAGCAATTTTGCTATCAGCTGACGCTCGTTGCCTGGTAACTGCCTGAAAACTGTCATACACATTGTACGTTACTTTGATTTACCATATCGGTATTTCAAACTACATCACTAAAGCATCGATCCCTGGTTAAGCACACTTGACATTATATTACATTACATCAGTTTTGCTGAAGTCTAATTGGTGTAGATGTACATCACTCAGAAGTAAAAAGACTTTTCTCTTATGGTGGTTTTTCGATGTGGATTACATTATTAAAATGTACACCTGATTTTCACGAGCTTATTTAATATTCTAATTGTTTTTAGATTCAACTCAAAGCTGAATGATATTCTGGAGCCGCGGCACCCACTTAATGATACGAAGATGGACTCTCGTATCCAGAGTATGTAATGATTTCTGAAACACCTCAGAATGTATTAGATCATCTGAGATCTGCCATTTATACCACTGTAAAACTCATCTTTTCATTACCCAGCAGGCTCCTCTGTTCATACTCATTAAGAAAACTCCAGTTTCATGTTTCCTTGAGGCCCCTGTAATAGTTAGCTTTACAATTGCTGTTTTTTTTTAATTCTTATTTTAGTTTTAACCTTTTACAGTTTTGCCAGAAAATTTTGTAAGATAATGCTCATCCATTGTTTTTGCAGTGAGAATGTTAGATCACATTTTCCCGTTAACATTAATTTGAGAATCTGTTTTGGGGTACTCTGTGGCATCTCCTTATTTTGGTGAAAACATCATTTGTTTATACTGGTTGTTATGTGCATGTTGGTTTATTGGCCATTTTTCAAATGGTCCTGGTTTAGCCATTTCTCCCTGTCAGTATTGATAGGTGAGTAGTATGATATTTTCATGTGACAAGATGCCCTTTCTGAAGCTGAGGTAATCACTTACTGGACATTGTCTTGTTGTTTCACCATTTTCTCACTGACTTCGAGGGAATCAAGTTTCCTTTTTTGCATTAGCTCTCAGATGTCAGTATTCAGCTTAAAGTGGATGTGGTGTAAATTAGTTATTTACTTTATTGTTATTGACTGCGAAAATATTTTGTCTTAGCTAAGGAATTAGAAAGATGATCATATTGATGATCAAATTAGTTCAGCCGTGTCTGTGTGGAATGCATTAGAGGTTTAATCTAGCTATAGATTAGTCTTTAGTTGTTTAAGTGAATTCTGTCCATTGATCAACAATTTATTGCCATTGCTATACTTGATGTATGTTGTAGGGTTGCTGTTTGTGGCTTCCAAGTTGGGAATGTGTAGCAGTGATGACGCTGACCTGATTCGTGTCAGTTTTCTGTGTTGTGTCAATAGATGTTTAATATGGTTTCAGTGTCAAACACAATAAATAATTTATATGTTGCTTTAAGGTTGTAATGTTAGAGATAGTAGTAGTCAGATTATAAAGGAAAGCATCAGGTCTCTTGAACATTAGCCCAATTTACACATTTACTGAGTCACCCATGAAGTTGAATCTGGTGTTTAGTGTTTACCGTTGTGCCATTTAGGCATAATGGCTACTGTGAGTGCGAATCTTTCACTGTCATGCTATAGTGACATGCATTGGTTGGACATACCCACCTGTAATGCAACAACTTTTTGAAGCTGTGGAGTAATGAAGGTATAATGTATCGACAGAAAAAAATGGAAATCCATTCATTTATAGTCACCAGAGATGCAGGTACATTCTGGAGAATGCTGGTAGGAAGTGATATGATCTGTTGATCAGATAGGAGGAACTTTGCCAACCAATTTGAGTGGACTTTATGCTCATTTCATCCATTTCATGCCTTATTGATCTATTGCCTTAGAAAATGTTGCCTTCTCGGATGCACTTGCAAATGAATTTACAATGAATAGGATATAAACCTATTTGGATTATAGCTTTAACTATTATAACCAAGTTGAATAACACATCACATGTAATTATGTATGATGAATAAGTTGTATTATTTTGGAAATTGTGCACAATAAGAGAGATCCGTACTACAGACCATTAATAGGAAGTCATGCATTGTGCTATTGTTGATGACGATGGTGAACCATTAGAATGATAATGGTGGTGTGACCTTTTTGATTGTAACAATTTGTAAATTTTGGTGTGTGTGTGATAGTTACAATTCACTTACTCTAAAATAGGATGTTGCCAATGTATGTATTATATATTGTAGTGTGGTATATACTATTGTGCCTTTAGTGCTTTGATTCTGTTAGTTGGGTGGTAGGAAGGGTATCTTGTCGGAAAAAAAACAAGTGGTGGGGTGCTAGCATGCTTGTCTGTATAGGGACTGGAGAGGTGCAGACTTGTATATGGCCCAGCAGATACCACTGCCACTCACTGTTTCTTGCTTCACTGAAATCGAGATTGGTTAAATCTTTCGTGTACCGGCTCACCCGGGTAGTCATGGACAAGGATCCGTTAAATGGGTGTGTGAGTGTGTGTGTGGTGTATGCTATGTCGGTTGTGTTTGTTCATTGCCATATTCACTATGTCAAAACGGTGGAACGGATTGAGCTGGAGTTTTGAGCTGTAAATAAGCAGCTGCTGCATTATGTTATAAAGTGGCTCATTGTGGTTGAGAATGGTGTCTCTGTTACAGTTTAGCTACTTATTTTTAGCGCGAGATGTAATATATACATCTCGTGCTTATGCTACAATGTCACTGTCCATCTGTCTGTGACGGAAGTGCATTGGCGCATTATAGCTAATTTATGTATCAAATTCCGATCCAAATTTACCGTGCTTTGCCAGAAAAAGGGGAGGGGTCATCTCAACAACAACATCTTGCACTATGCTATCCACCGCTAGGCCCTCTTGTTATTGCCTGTTAACACTTACTGTCAGCAGTGTGCTGATCGGCCATTCTGAGTGATCATTACTGATAAACTGGATGCGTTGACGATGACAGGGGGTGAAGGCGGGGTCCAAGCAGAAGGCATTTATTGACAGGCTGCTGGACATGGCGTGCTTTGCTGATTGCACAGAGAGTAGGTCTGTACCTCCTGTCACTTGTGAGAAGTACATTTAATATGGCGGTAGCTTTTAAAAAAATGATTTTTGAGCCAGAATCTGGTAGATTAGTTAGTGTGGTTATGCAACTCAGTTTATTTGATTGCTACAAGTACCATTCATGCACATCATCATTCATCAGCACCACACGTCCGTCTCAAGTTCTTTGGCCACATCGCACGTGCTGATACATCCATGGACCACAGCCAGTGTGACCCCCTTACCAAGGGACTGGAACCGCCAACCTCGCCAAACTTGGCGCCGTACAGTTGAATCTGATGTTGTTCCACTCAACATTGGTCTGGAAACTGATCCTATCATCGAGCACAAAATCGGCAGGCGTGGAGGTCACTCGTGGAAACGACAATGCCTACTGGACAAGCCACATGATGATGATTCTGTTCGATAGTTTTGTATGTGATTTTGTAACATTTGCCTTGTTCAGCAGCTAATTATGCCATAGCCTTAAGTAACATTGCGTGGCATTGACCTTGTGCAGTAAGACGTCAGACACTGTTTATGTTATATCTTTCTAGGTTTGCTTATTTCTTAAATTTATCGCATCCGTAAAAGTGTGCTGCCTATTTGTTTTGCCGTAATATCCATAAGCCTGCAGCAATCACGATGAAATTTGGCATGGAAGAATCAACCTATGTACAAGATAAGTTCATTTTGAAGATAATGTATTAATTCTTGTTGTTGCTGTGGCTGCTACTGTCGTTGGTGTGTAGTATGGCGGAGAAGTTGGTAAGGAGTTATCATCTCTCTCACAAGTTGTCGCAGTCCAGCATTGATGCCATGTTTCCCTCCACCGTCACGTTACTGCCACCTGACATTGCACGTCAGATTGAACTGGACTCACAGAAGGCATCAGCAGCTGGCGATGACAAGTATGTTGTATATTCTTTTGTAGAAATTTGACAATATTTACTGATGTCGTTTCGTTACATTGCATTTGTGCCGAAGAAGGTTGTGTTATCATTTAATTTAATTTAACGAGACTGGATATATAAATTATGGACAGATAGGGTCTTTAGGTCACGTAGACCTTTAGTTCACAAACGTATACACTGGATATGATCCCACAACATTGCTCATATCAAATGCCCAGGTACTTGATAAATGTAACGTCATCTCTTGCTGACTCGTGACTTTGACGCTGTGAGCTCTGTAAGTTGCAGTGCAGATAATTGGTCACAATAAGGTACGACTGAAGGAGGAATCATTTAACTGTCATTTTTGTGAATTGTCAGGAAAGTATAACAGTCAGTACCAAAAACGCATAACAATTCTAGATTTTAACAAGAAGCATTTGAAAAATGTCGGGCCCATTCGCCACTGCGAGCCGCCGCATGCCGGCTGTTCTAATTTTACATTGCCATTCACCAGGTGTCGCTACTGTCGACACCACTACCAAGATGAGCCGAAGCCAGCTATAGCGCAGGCGGCGTGCAACAGTAGCGACACCTGGTGAATGGCAATGTAAAATCGATGTCCACAATGACAACGTGTGACAGAGGGGACCGCTATGGCCCCATAGAATGGGCCCAATGAAGCAAGAGATGATGAGGTGGCAGTGGCATCAGCTGGACCATGTGCAGATCATTTGCACTTCAGACAGATAACCACACCAACACCCCATCACTCGGTTTTTTTTACGGACACCAGATGCTCTTCCTGCCACAACCATCAGTGTCAACGCACTGAAGGCAAACATGTATGTTTTCAAAAATGAAAGGCAGTTTGATTGCACCACTGATGCTGGTATGCCTTTAGCTGGCCTGGATCTGAGAGTTGACCATGCCATAAACCATATCTTGTTATTAACATTCCTTGATTAGCTGTATCATTTATCTTGTCGTGAGACCAGTCCAGGCCATTCAGTTCTTATTCAAACGTGTCGGCTGTTAATATATTGATTTTTTTACTTACTGCTTTACTGAATTTGTTGAATCATCGTCGGTGTGTCTGTTACTGTCTTACGTGGGTTTGTTAACTAATCTAGAGTGTGTGTCTGTTAGAAAAACAGATTTGGAGAAACTCCATGAAGAGATTGCAAGACTTGACAGAGACCTACATAAGCAGAACGAGATTCTATCAGAAATCTCTCGGAAGGTATGTCTGTGAAATGCATTATGTAGGCCTTTCTCCAATCTAACCTCGGTTAGCTGGCACCTTAGTTGTCTTCCTACATTTGTTTTGGGGGACTTTATGAACTGAATGTCGTTTCTGTCGGCCACTCAGCAGTGTCAGAGTTCTGAAGGAAACCGAAATCACCGACACTGCAGGCCAGCCAGTCGTCTGACCTTATTACATTACATAGAAATTATTTGAAGTCGCCTATGGTTAAAAAACTGCTAAACGACTGTCCGACTGTCCGGTGTAAGCTCTGGAGGTAAGTGTCAGTAACTGTCAGCCAGGAATGACCGTTCAAACAAGTGTGATTTGAGGCGTGACCGGAAGACAGAGAGAGATGGAGCAGAGGTGACGGAATCAGGAAGAGTGTTTCAGAAGCGTTCAAAGAATCCATTCTTCATCCACCACTGGACTTCTGATGGACGGCACTGCTGGTTTAGGCCCGTTGTTGGACACCGTTGCCTTTCTGCGAGATGAATTTGTGTTTAATAATCGATTAAGTAATTAAACACAAACGGAAAATATTGTCAAATGGAAACGAGGCTAATGGCAGTAGGAGTTAATGATGTATTTCTTTGTTGTGTCTGGTATGATTCTCAACTCGATAGTTATGAAATGTTGGCTGTGAAACAATTTTAGTATTCTATAGGTTGCTTATTGCAACCGTTGGCAGTAGTACTTATTAACAGTCAACGGATGATAGTTACACCACTGTGTAATGGAACTGTATCGTTCAGTGTTATCCGGATGAGTGCACTCAAAAAGCCACAAACCGATAGGCAGTAACTAATAATACAACACAATTAGCAGTCTTACATGCAACGTGAATTATGAGTAACCAATGAAATGTAATCTAAAGTTTACTGCATGGGGTTTTGTAGAGCTGCAGAGATACAAACCTGGTTTACTATGACCTGTTTTCTTCATAAGTACCAGTAGAACAACTGGTAGTTTGCACAAATTCGAGGGTTGTTTGTAAAGAATGGGTGAATATTTACAGCCTTTGACAGACGGATCAGCGATGTCAGCAGATGCAATTTTGAAATTTCATTTTTTTTTCTACGAATCTTCGTACGGAGTGACAAAGCCAAGTAGCCACTCTAAATGTCTTGTCACCTGCTAATGCTGCTTTGATGGCTGCTTGTTGAGTCTGTTGGCGTTGCATTGCACTTTGTGGTGGCTTGCGATGAATGCAATGTCCATTTCTGTCTACGGTGCTGATGACTCGCGTCCGCTGTAGTGAACCTGTGGATACGGTAATCAGTGGCATCTGTGACTTTGTGTCTCTGTATGTCTGCAGTCTAAAAGGAAAATGGTTTGAGCTATCAACACCAAACTTAATAGAAATATAGTTCATAGTAGGCCCTCGGCATGGATGACTCAAAAGGTCAGAGATCATCATCACACGGTTCGCAACGCACTGCCGGCATGGGTTTGCATGTCGATATGACTGCTTGGGTGTTCTAGTTATCTGTGGTGTTCAGCACGACTATCCCGACGTCGGTGCAGCCGCGGCCAAGTCCACAACAAAACAGACGGTGCGACTCGCTCTGTCCGAGTTCGATCAGCTCGTCACTAGTTTCTCGTACTGCTACGACAACGAGCTGAGGCCGTGGTGCGGGTCTGTGACAACGCCGGCTGTACACTCGACATTGGGACCGACGTTGAAGCACGTCCACGCGCCGCTGGAACAGCTAGTCAATGTACGATCACTGCTGTGTCGACTTTCAACAGCCTTATTGAATTATTCTCCGTGTCATCGTAGTCTCGTGACCTTTGTTGGGTAGCGTTGTATACAAATACTTTTTCTTACTCCCGTGTCGCTGTAGGATAACAAGGAATTGTTTCAATCTTTCCTCGTGGCATACTCTAGTTGAGCATAGCCATGTCCACAGTCGAGCACCAGTGTTCTAGAGAACATACATAGCAAGGACTAATAATGTTTAGTGGTCTTAGATCAGATTTAGCCGTGTGTGATGCGGTCTTTTTAGAGGATGTTTGCAGTCAGGTGGAAGCTTGCAAATTGCAGCAGCAACTGCATGTGGATGGGCTTACCAGAATCATTTAAGAGTTGCGAGTTTGCTTTGGTGTTACTGAAAACTGTTCGATGTCAACTGTCGTAATTTCATTAGTGAAAATCAAACCGAGTGACCTGACTGATGTTGCACTGGCTCACCCAAGTTCGCCAGAAGTAATGGCAGTTGGTGATTTTTAGCGCAAGATGTAATATATACATCTCGCGCTTATGCTACGATGTCATTGTCCGTCTGTCTGTGACGGAAGTGCATTGGCACATTATAGCTAAGTTAGGTTTTAAATTCCGATCCCACTTCACCGCGCATTGTGGGCGCCGTGCTGCTTGTGGGCGGATCATCTCGCGCTATACTAGCCAGTGCTAGGCTCTCTTGTTTATTATAGGAAATCTGGTTCAAGTCATGGTTTATGAAGGCAGTCCTGTGGGAAGCCAGCTGACTGTGATATAACAGATTTGTGGAGCATGAAACAGTGTAGCTCTGAACTGATGGAATGACGGGATATTGAGAAAGTGTGGAGACACAGGATTGCCCCCCCGCCCCCAGTTTCATTCCGGCTGAGCTTGTACAAGTTGCCGAAAACAAGCGGAGGAGAGGGTTGATTACGTATTACAGGATCAGTTGGATCGTTGTACATGCCGGGGAAGTGGTTGGGAATGTTACCGGATAAGTTGCGTGATTCTGGCTGTTGACAGTTACTGACAAGTATTCACTCAATCAAGGCGAGTATTCGTCGACTGTGCTCGGAGCTACATCGCGACATCAGCCGACTACGACAAGAAGTCGGCTCACAACCCACTCGAGGTCGGCTAGAATTCCTGAATGATGCGAATAAACGATGTTTGGTAGTAACTATGCCAGATGTGTCCGATTGTCAAAATTCTTCTACACTATGTCTCAGAAAAAGTATACCACCCAACCACCGGCAATAATTTCAACAGTACTGCCAGATTCCTGTAATTTTTTTGGTACAAATATTACTAATTGAATATGAGATCAAAAGGTGGTTTATTTTCCCACTTCACCTGTTTAATGTACATACCGGTACCTTACATTGGGAAACTTCAGGAACCTGAAAATCACAAAGTTAGCAGTAATGGAACATCTTTTTGTGAATAAACAGGGTAATTACACTTTATTTGTCCGTGATTCTTTTTTTGCTCTCTTGAGAAGCTCATAAAAAGTGTTCAAAATGTTGTCCATCAGCACACACACACACACACGCTATTGGGCCCGCATGCAAATTGCACACAAGGCAGTCGCAAGATTTGTATTTTGAAGTAGAATTTTGAAATAAAAATTTCCAGCGAGAGAGGGCCTTAGTGTCATATTTTTGTGGACCTAACAGGGTGTGTCTGGTAGATATTTGGTAGTCACGTGACCTGGTATTGTGAAAGTTACTGCCATCAGACTCCAGTAGTTATTGGTAGATGACTGGTGTACCCGGTCACATAAATTAATAATAATAACAGTGAAAATTTATATAGCATATTTATAAGAAACCTCAAATGCACTGAATGTGCTAGTATGAGGAAAAGAAGGATGTTATGAGATGATGTTTGAAAGTTTGAATAGAAAGATTAATGTTCGTGAGATTGTTAGGCAGCGAGTTTCAGTATGTATGTGAACGCCCGTCCCCCTTACGTGGATACAGTGTAGATTGATATGGGGGAAGTCCAGTTCGTGACGACCAGCTGAACATAGGTGACAGCAGCCAGGAACGCCGGACACACAGACACAAATTATTCCAAATAAGAAAAGTGTGTGTGGGGGGGCTAGCGATGACAATGTAAACATTTAGCAGCCGCATCCTGTTAAGTCCTGCTATGCATCCAAAAACAACGCTGAACATAAGTGGTTAATATTTGCAACAAGTGCGCAGTTATACTGTCTGATGATGCTAGAGTGTAGCTGAAACTGATTGAATGCATCGGTGTATGGTAGGTGATGAGCTCAAGACGCTTAGTCAGTCGTTACAAGAAGCCGTCGATGTGTTGGAGACGTCACTGATGAGAGTGGAAGAGCAGTCACACTACGTTGCTCGACCTCATTCCACTCTGTCTTCAGCCACCATCAAAATAACATGACTGTACATCATATATATATATATATATAGATACTTTGTTATGAGAGGCACTTCGTAAATGTTGTTCTTGCTCCTGTATGTTATGTATTTTAGTTGTACTTAAAAACCTAGGCTTTCTCCGAGAAATTTGTATGGTGATGATATCACTGAAAATGGTCTGTTCTTTCAACTGATTGATAGATGTTGATGACGGTGAGATTCAAAAGTAATTACTGTGATAATTTTTAAAGCAGTGTAAGAACTTAATTCCAAGTAACGTGTGTGCTGTCGAGAAATTGTAGGGACGATCAGCTTCCATTTTTAATGTGTGGATTTATGTGTGCTGTGTTCTTGAGTGCAACGTCGTGATTTGTAAATGTGTTCATAGATATGAACATTTGAGAGGGACATAAGTAAGTAAGTAAGTAAACTTATACACGGTGCATTAAAATCAAAAAGTCACTAATGCGCCGTGGTCTCGCTAAAACAGAAATGCCTTTAAAAGACGTTTAAAGTGTCGAAACTCAATGTCAGGTTGTCGCAATGAAGCAGGGAGATTGTTCCAGATTCTCGGGCCTGCAGCAG
>Ga0209782_1001442_pt1 | contig 12386 bp, 9 predicted proteins | sample WorMetmaBAHAMAS1_FD_187390 | JGI IMG/M metagenome (GOLD analysis project Ga0209782, IMG submission 187390) | Marine gutless worms symbiont microbial communities from Max Planck institute for Marine Microbiology, Germany - Inanidrilus... | ecosystem: Host-associated > Annelida > Digestive system >... | reverse complement strand
GCATTAAATCCAGCAGATAATGATCAATTTACTCAGATGTCGTTTTTCCACCGGCAGTTCGTCAATTAAATCGTCCCGTCCCAATGGACGATTTAATTGACGAACTGCCGGTGGAAAAAACGACATCTGAGTAAATTGATCGTTATCTGCTGGATTTAATGCCGGATTAAATTAAGGGGAGATTAATTTGCTGTGGAAAAACCGGACCTGAGAGAAGTGTTGTTAATTAATGGACTGCGCACGCAATAGATGATGATGATGATGATGATGATGATGATGTTGATGCAGGTGGTTGTACTGGAACGACGAGCGAGCTGGGTCAGTGGAACGCAGTCGACTGGACGGATCACAGCGGCAGCTAGTTGTCAGTGACAACGTGACGTCAATGCCCAATCAGATGTCACTCGTACACCACGGCAACTACACGTACGCTCAGCACACACACACACCACTGTCCCGCTGACAGTGTGGTAGATGGCTCGAAATATGAGCACAACCATTTTCATCGTACTGCAGTTCTGTCCCTGTCACTCCAACGGTGGGTCTTTGCCCCCCCCCCAAGATGCCAAGTCGCTTTTTGTCTGAACTGCAACATAAAATGGTGTATATTGTAACCTGCTGTTAATGAGCTAGGTTAGTATGGTTTGACATTTTCGGACTTTCAGATAGAGTTTACAACAGAGCACCTTTCAAAAAAAAACATTCGAAAGGTGCCTGGCCTTTGCAAGTCCGCAGTTCCCTTGGTCTGTATCGGTCCGCAATACACGTTTACAAGTGTTGCATTTTACGCTTTGTAGTGGTCCTCGAGGTGGCGTTGCTGCTTAGGCCACTTTAAAAAATACTTGTGATGATGATGATGATGATGATGATTTTACGCTTTGTCCAATCAACGCCAGTCACAATGTTAAGGCACATGCCCCCGCCTATGGCAATTCGACGTTGACAGACAGACAGACACACATTGACACACAGATGGACACACGACGACAGCATATATCGCGCTAGCATAACGTCGCGCGATAAAAATGACCATTATCCTCACCTCGTACAAGAGTTAATCGGTAGTAGTCGACTGCCAACTACAACATCGCAATTAACGTCGCACACCCGAGATCCTTCTGTTCACGTTCAATACTGTTCTGTAAGTACGTTAAATTCAGCCATGAAAGAGATATCCAGCCGTCAATGCATTCTCGCCAATCTGACGTCGGCAGTTCAAATAGTCTACGTTAGTCACACCTCGTGGCTCGAGAACACGTGACGAAACGGTGGCCGGCGTATAATTGAGGGAGCAGTGCCTCAAGTGCCTCACCGGTCACCATTTCGTCACGTGTCCTCCAGCCACAATGTGTGACTAACTTAGACTATTTGTCCTGCCAGCCGACAGCTAGGGAGATGCATTATCCGTCTGGATATCGTTCCCCGAGTGACTTTAACCTACACATAATTGCGCTGATGCTGCAGTAAACTGTTCTGGGTGGACGCGGCGGATCAGACATTGCGTTCAGTCACGGTCGATGACCTTCAAGTGACATTGGAGTTTGACCTCGGTGCATCATTGGGAACTCGCGTGCTGTTCGGCCTCGCTATGACGTCACATGACGTCGGCTACGTCAGCACGTGGCACACCGGTGACGTCATTGAAGTCAACCTTACGTCATCGACAACGAGACAGCTGCTAGCGCCAACATTCATATCGGACGTCGTCTTCAGCTTGGCCTACTCCACTCACCGGCCCGGTATGTCCGTCGTGTCACCATAGGTTATCTTTCGGTTAAAAGCGTTTTCCAACTGTTTTAGTTTAAGGATTGTGGTACGGGATGCTAAATCTAGAGTTGAATAGCGTTGTTTAATCAATCATGCCCATTAACGATTAAGACTCAGGGCGATCACGCACATGACGCGGACTGACTGCAGCGTTTGCTGGCAGCGTTATGCTGCTAGGTCTGAGTAACGAAGTGTGACAAAGCGTGTACCGAGGGCTGGAGGGGATCTATCCTTATCCTTCCTGGAACCTGCCCTCGTGGACTAATACTCGGACTCAAATTATGAGGACTCGAACTGCGACTGAAACACGGTGAACTTTACATCACTGATTTCAGCATGACTTTTCAAATTCAAATTCAAATTTATTAAACAACAAAGGGCTAAAAGCCACTGACATGTTGCTAAAACAGTGACTAAAACGATAAACATGCTTCGAATAATACTTTTAAAAAACACTAAAACCGTGAAGACATCACTCAAAATAAACTGTGCAAAATCTGAGCAAATATATAGCTTGTTCTAATTGATGCACAAAACTTCTTGTAACTTGTAACAGCTCGTTCAGCAATTTCTCTCTCTGCTAAGAACGGTCGAATGTTCTATTTAAGGATGAAGTTATGGGTTGTTAAGCCCACAGAGCTCAGTTGTGTTGTTTTGTGCTTATTATTAGCTAGTGGCACATAACTGTTAAAACATTCTAAAATAGGTTAAACCATTCTTCGTTTGTTTAGCAGTAATGTTTTAAATTATTTCAGATGTTCAGCTTTGTTGGAGAATTATGAGATATGTAAATTTAACGTCTGCAAAAAGACTAAGTGAATGAGAAGTGGCAGTCATTCATAAGACTAGGAGATGTGTTCATCCTTATTAAAACTGGACACAGTTTTATTTTTCTATCAGATAGGCCTATCACAGGTCATGCAGATGCACCAGAGAAGTTGTGACAGTGATTAAGTTTGATTGCGAAGCAAACGGGTGGTTAGAAATTACACTGGAAAGAGTGGATAAGAAGTGAATGTGATGTTGTTGAAATGCGACGTTGTGTGCTGTGTTTGCAGTGCCGGTGCAGAGCGCGTGCACTGGTCAGCACTTTGATGATGATGATGATGCTGATGCTGATGCTGATGAGGCGGTTTGTTCACACGTCTGTCTGGCGCTCAGTCAGTCGACGTTCACGTGCGCCTGTCCGACGTTTGGAGCTCTCGTCCTCGCTCGCGACAACTTAACCTGCGTCCGTACGTCGCTCTCTTTCTTCTCACGTTCTATTCTCGTTGCGTGTGTGTCATTCATGCGTGGTACGCTCATGTCGTCCATAACGCAAATTGATTGTGGCAGGAAACTTTAGGAACCTTTAAGTCACAAAGTCAGCAGTAAAGGAACATTTTTCATCTTTTTGAGAATAAATTAAGTTATTGTCACTTTATTTATCCATGATTCTTTTCTGATCTTATGAGAAGCTCACAACAAGTGTTCATAGTGTTGTCCATCTGTACGCATGCACGCTGTCAGTCGCCTTTTCCACTTGTCAATGGCTGCATCAATAGCTTTCTGCTGCAGACTGCCAGATGTTAACAAGTCTCTTCTTCAGCTCATTGACAGAATAAAACTTATTCCTATTCAATCTAAGCAAGAAATTGCATGATAAATAAGTAAATTAAGGCTACGGAGCATAATAAAATTTTCCTGTTCATTAAAGTTTTACATTTAGCTTCCTAGCATTGGGTTGGGATATATGCAATTTGAGGCTAAATTCATGATTTTTTAAGCTTTTTAAAGTATTACAAGGTAAGGTATGTACGTACATTAAACAGGTGAGGTGGGAGATTTAACCACCATTTGTGCCAAAAATTATTGGAATCAGAGAAATATTGTTAAAATTATCGATGGTGGTTCGGTGGTTTTGTTTTTTTTTGAGACACAATGTACATATAACCGACAAATTTTTTTTCCAGTGACCGGCTCCATTTAGTGACCCCTGCCCTCCCCCACTAGAGACGTCGCTACAGGTAGGATGAGACATGGTATAATTTGACAGTGTTGACAATCACTGTCAGTGTTCTCACTGCAGACGTTCATCAGCATAGATAGCATTAGGCGACGTTATGGGTTCACACGGAGACCAGGAGGAACTAAATCTGCTCCATGACCCACACCAGAACAGATTATGGAAAAGCAGGAGTGATGTGTTCTGATCGAACTCGTTGCTGGGAACAAAATGTATTGTGTCTGTGTTGACAAATAAACATGATTGATTGATTGATTGAAATAATTATATAGACCGCCTAAGCCTAAGTAGGCCTGTAACTGTGGCATTGAAGGAGCAAGAAACTAAGCGTATAATGTCGTGGTTGTATGTACAATTATTGCATGCAATTCATGTGCAATAATTGCACAGTTATTTTAGGTGTGGTTTCATGTGCACGTTTCATGTTGGAATGCCTGCAATTATTGCAACGTGTTGCATGCAATAATAGTACATGAAACCACGGTATAAGATAATGAGAATATGTAAGCAATTAGGCGTCAGCCATCAGAGCTTAGTCAAACCTAACCTAACGTAGCAGTGCAAATGTTGTCTGTTGCAGCGCCTCATAAAGTGCTATTCTATGCCGACAGTTTCTATGGTCACGTGGGTTTATTTGACGTCAGCAGCTCTGCGATAAACCGTGCTGATTTGCATCTCGTTGCCTACAGTCCACGCCCAGTGGGCGTGGCCTATGATCCCCTGATGCAGGTCTGTCTTGTCTCTATAATGCTTAAATCTACTGGTACGATTATTTTGTTGTGGACTGGTTGTACAACAAATAATGGAGTTTGAGCATAACTACACACTGAATATTGGCTTGGTCCATAAACGTCATCTTCCCGTCGAGGCAACATTCCTAGATGATAGACCGACTGAGTGACAGAGTGTCGTTGATCACAAGAACAAAATTACAAGGATCATTAATAATATTTAAAGGAATGACTTATAGTCATTCGTTCCAAGTTAATGGTGAATTACCTGTATTAAGTAAGTAAGTAAGATATAGCGCAGAAAATCATAGGTCACGCTGCGCTGTGATTTCTCAATTCCCGAATAAATAGGCTTACTCGCTAAACTCAGTATAATGTGACTTGTAAGCAAGCCAAGTGCTATACACCGGTACTCAATCAACAGTACTTGTACAGTACTCACTGCTGTGAGTACGAAACACTAGAGTGGTGTTGTCACTTCGTCTGTATACAACTGCTTATTCATATACATTGAACATAAAGAAAATATGTAGCTCGCTTTTAGCTACATAATCTCTCATAATATCAAATTTATGCATGTGTATTGGGTGAAAGTTATTGTTGTCAGTCACGTAGAGCTGGTATGAACGTGATAGCAGGTGCAGATGTGCAACATGCTCGCGTTGATGTCAGCTGACAACTGGTCGATGATGAAGTAGCTGACGTGCGTGTGTATGTAGCGTGTTTACTGGAGTGACGTGAAGGAAAGGAAGATCATGTCAGCAAGTGTCAATGGTTCCGACATACAGACGCTGTTGAACGCCACGCAAGGTCTCGGATACGTCGAAGGTAACCAGACGCATTTGCCTTACGTTTACTGTGTTCTCTTACGTTTATCAACATAGTCCTTTGTTCTTTGTTCATTTAAGTAAGCAAATAAATAAATAAAACATTTTGGTCATTTAAGAGTGCTTATGGGTTAGTTGTTACGGGTCGTTGAGATTATTTAATCTTAACAAGACCCAAATGTGGACAATAGCCACATCGCCACGTTGAGCTGTCAAGGGTCGAAATCAAACGGTACCAAAACACAATTTTGGGCATTTGCGGTCATCGGAACAGCACCGTACACGCTCAAGGTTGCGTTTGACTTTCACGGTATGACTTCTTATTAGTGTTTTATAGTAATCTTAGATCTAGGTGGAACCACTGTCGAGTACACCACTCAGCAGAAACAAGAAGAAAAACAACGCTGTGAGGTATCTATACAGTCGATCCATCTATGCAACACAGCTGAGATTCTGAATTCTAGATGTTCATGGTACGTCTGACATCAGTATACACTGCAGCGTGTGTGACTGACGACTGTATATCATACAGAGAGACTAAGGTCCGGCTTTTCCACAGCAAATTAATCTCCCGTTAATTTAATCCGGCATTTAAATCCGGCAGATAATGATCAATTTACTCAGATGTCGTTTTTCCACCGGCAGTTCGTCAATTAAATCGTACGTTTAGGAAAAACGACATCTGAGTAAATTGATCATTATCTGCCGGATTTAATGCCGGATTAAATTAATGGGAGATTAATTTGCTGTGGAAAAACCGGACCTTAATCCAGCTGTTGGATAGGTCTGGCGTTGGACTGGAGACACGGTCGACTGTTGTTCAGCAATCAGGACTCAGTGATGGTGGACGGTGTCGAGTACTCGTGGCAGCGTGTCGAGTCAGTGCGACTGGACGGCACTGGTAGACGAGCCATTGTCACTGATGATCTACATCGACCTCGAGGACTTGCCATCGACTTCACTCATCAGTCAGTATAGTCCTTCTACCTCCCTACACTAGTTGTCCGTGTCTAGACTTGCATGTGTCTTGCAGCTTCTATCTTTGCTACCAGTAGGCAATAGACCTGTGTTGTCTGTAAGTGCGTATGTGACTTGCTTTTGTGACTTACATGTACAGAAACTTTTGCATTGACTGAAGTAACTAGCAATAATAGTCTCTGTTTATTCTGTGTAGCAGTATTGAAACCATCGTGTGCTGTGTGGTACATAGTATGACTGAACGTGGATTACAGTCACAATATCTGATTTGATATGTTGTCAATTACAGCGACAATTTGCCACTTGCGTAACATCAGGCCTATTTCACTCATCAACATCAGCTAATTGCAAGACAGCTGAACATAACTATAGCCAAAGCTAGTGTATAAACATTGTAAACAAAGTACATGAAAACTGGCAGACGTGTCTGTTGGTGTGTATATATCTCAAAAGCCAGATGTCCAAATTTTGCCAACTGTCGATGTTTGTTGCCTGTTGCTGATTGGTCCGCTTATGGCAGCATTGCGATATGTCATGTACGTCTGGTTATGTGGATGACGTCATGTTGGCACATAATGGTCAGAAATACGCGACTCGAAAAAAGCATATTTTCAAGTGGCTCACTAGTGGAGATCACCGGGGGTGAAGTCTGATGTCTATGATACTACAGTTGCTTTGTTGATGAAAGTGTGTGTGTGAGAGTGAGTACTTGGAGGTACAGCATGTCTGATGGTGTAGGATGCTGTACTACACTGACTGGGGTGACGACGCCAAGGTGGTTCGTTGTTATCTGGACGGCTCGGATCGCGTCGTGTTGCTGCGTGGTCTGCAGAACCCCAACAGCGTGGCGGTCGTCGACGGACAAGCTGGCATGCTGTACGTCGTCGACTCACTGCTCAAACACGGATCATCAGCACCAGACACACACAGCTCCGTCCTCCTCGCCGTTCACACCGACAACGGGAACTGGACCGCGACCAATCTCTCGCAAATCAACGTATACTCACTCTCACAGTCTCTGCTCACTAACACAAGCAACCAGTTATCTCGATGTTACTGTCAGGAAATGCTATACTCATGAAGATAACTACCGTACTCCACCTGTAACTTTTGCTAGTTTCTATGGCGATTGATAATTATGAAAACAAAAAGCATTTGAAAAATGTTGGGCCCATTCGCCACTGCGAGCCGCCTCACGCCCATTTACCAGATGTCGCTAGCGGTACTGTCGCGCGCCGCCTGCGCATCGACGTCCACGAAAACGCCGACGACAACGACAACGCGTGACAGAGGGGACCGCTATGGCCCCATGGAATGGGCCCAATTATTTAAGAGTTAAGTAGTATTTTGTTGGTAGGTCATTTGCGGTCTGAGTCGTGTGTGATTTGATCGAGTGCAGACGGCGTTCGGTGTGAGTGCTGGTGATGATGGCTCGACGTTGTACATCAGTGACTGGAGTAACTCGACCATCTCACTCTACGACGTCCACAACAACTCACTGACGATCGTCGTCAGTCAAGGTCTCCGACACCCGGCCGCATTGTTCTACAGCGCCCTCTCTTACAACGGTCGCCGGCCACTCACTGCCTCTGTCTGTCTGTCTGTCTTTCTGTATGTCACGCTTGTCACGTTTGTTCACTCAACGACTTAAATGCATTTTCTGATATTGTATAGTCACTACTATCTTTTGTGATGAGTTTGTAAATAAAGTTTATGGATGGACGGCTAAGCATGAAAAATGGAGATTCTATACAGTCGATGCAGTAACATGACATACACCGTATGAGATAGAGACAAGGTTGGTTTACAGCAGTCTTTGTACACTAACCCTCCTACTTAACAGTGTTGCGGCATGCACTACTCATGCGCCGTACCGAGTGACCTTTATTTGTAAGGGTTAATATTTCTGACAGTTACAATCTCTAATTCACTTGCCCTCATTATTTATCTGCTAACTGTATTAAGTGTACTAAAGTCAGCAACGTTAAACGATTTGCAGTTTACTGATAAATACTGTTATTGTGGTTTCCTGGCAACAGTTTTCAAATTTCATTACGAAAAACGGTCTTCGTAATGAAAGTTTTCATAAAATAGATGGGTCTTAATGTCGTAGTGTATTTTTTAGTGAATATGGATATCCTTGTGTAGAACTGTGTGTGTTTCGACGTATCAAAACCCGAGTAGTAATATGGTGCGGACATCATGGCTATAAGCGACAGAAAGAACGAGAAAAAAACAGAAACTAGATGCATAAACAGTGGGTATATGCAAAGTCACAAATGTATGTGCAGAAGTAACTCGGTGATTAAACGTAGTGGTAACAGCAGTTAAGCTTAAATTCCACGGGACCGACACGGACACGGACACTCACACCGACACGGACTTCCTCGCCGACTTCCGAGCGAGGATCCTCACGCGGAAGTCGGCGAGGGAGTCCGTGTCGGTGTCGGTCCCGTGGAATTTAAGCTTTATTGATCTGGTTTGTGCGTGTAGTTGTTAGTGAGTGTGTGTGATGTTGGTTACAGCGACTGCGGCAGTGGATGATGCGTGTTCGTCTGTCGGTTGTCAAGAGATCTGTCTGAGTTCAGCGGCGTCGTCAGTGACGTGTGCGTGTCGTTCTGACGACACACGAGTACTCGACGCCGATCAACGACTCTGTCTCCGTACGTCACTACAGCTCTCTCACCTTCACTCTTTCTACTCAGCACACCTAGCTGCTGCTGCTGCTGCTGCTGCTGCCGCCGCTGCATGGTTGATGGAACTTGACACTGACGGTTGTGGTTGAGTAAGAACACCATCGTCAGGTCACGAGTGGTTACGGTTAAGTTTAGAGATGTGTGGTTAGGTTCGAGTTGGCATTTTTGGCCAGTTCATGAAACTGGCATATTCTTGCGTGTCGTTGTGAATATACATTACACGTTAATTACAACTAGATATGCGTAGCAGAGCCTAGCGTGTAGCCTGCCCGGCATAGCAGTCTGCGCTCTCTGTACTCAAAAGCTCCAGTAAATTTTCAGCGTTGGAAGTCATACTGGCGGAGATGATCAATCTGACATTCAGTCTGCAATAGCTTAGAAGACGTTGCTATGGTAACCGATTTTTCGAATGACTGGGCGATAATTGGCCTTTTCAGTGAGAACACTGATGGTTACGGTATAATCAGTACGTTAGGTGTATGATGACTGAGTGGAGTGTGTGTGTGTGTGTGCGTGCGTGCAGTGCCGAGTAACTACGTGGTGGTGGCCGACATGACTCAAGTGAGTCTGGTCGGTCTGGAGCTGGGCGGCAGTGATCGCAGCGTGTACACGCTCGTCTACGGTCAGTCGTTCAACAGCTTCACCGGCGTCGCACTCGACTCACTGCGTCACGTCATCTACTACACTGACGTCAACACGTACGATAGATACGTCGACCCTTGTCTGTCACGTCTTGATGATGATCCACTTACACACATCCACCACACACACGAATGCAGTGACGTCACCGAGAGCTCTCGTCATTGACCCAGCGAGGGAATGGAACCTCGCCCATAACCCATCACACACATTTTATTAATGTTCTCAAAGTGTTTTTCGTGTTTAATCGCACTGCATCTTCTAGTTAATTCATGCAGGTAGTTGTGGGTAGGCCTAGGTATGTATTGTATAGGTACGTGTACATACGTAGTTAGGGCCTGCATAATTATGGTCGGTGAACTGGAACGCGGCACCATCCAAACAAAACTCCTGGGTACATCCTTGTTGAACGGAGATTATCATTTATGAATATGTGAAAACATAGTTGCAACGTGACAGAGAAGCGCGTACTAACACACGATGTAGTATACTTGTAAGACTGAGAAACTGTAAAACAAGAGACTCTAGCACTGGCTAGCATGGCGCAAGATGATCCGCCCGCAAGTAGCACGGCGAGCGGCCGGCCGTGTTGCAAGCAGCACGGCGAGGTAAAGTGGGATCGGAATTTGAAACCTAAATTAGCTATAATGTGCCAATGTACTTCCGTCACAGACCGACAGACGGACTGGCATCATGGCATAAGCGCGAGATGTATATATTATATCCCGCGCTAATGAGTACGCTTGGTAAAACAGCACAGTAATAATAATAATTACAACAAGTCAATAGTAGATAACAGACTTCACCCCGGTGTTACACTCTGATGAACTCGACCAAATACGGCAGTTGTCTGACGTCAAACTGTACCGCCACTTTTTCTAGACATAACGTCGTGCTTGATTCTGGCCACTGGCCCCATGTCATTAAAATATATGAACTACAAAACAGGAAATATATAAAATATCGCAACGCCGTCCCACAGGCAACACGCACACGAAATTTGGTGAAGTTTGGCTGTGTGGTTTTCGAGTTATGCGCGTAGACAGACAGACAGACAGACAAATAGACTTTAGAGACATACTTATCACAATACTTGGCATGCACCCCTTCCGAGGCACGAAGTAGTACATTGATTATGATAGACACGCACGGTTTTGGTGGATAACTCTGAGAGATGACAGACACTGAAACAACTCTGTAGAAATGCTTAATTGTTCACTTGACAACGGTTCTTTCCAATGAGATTTGTTGTGAATTGTTGTTCTTTCAGTGGAGTCATATTCAGCGCGAATATGTCGGACCCTAAGCCGGGTCAAGTCGTGTACAAGGCGGATCACGTGATGGATGACCTGGTACTTGATCCGGACGGCGTCTATCTCTACTGGACCGCCTTCAACGCCGGATTCATTGCTAGGATTGACGTCAACGCTAGCGATGATGGCAATGCGACACATGACGTCATCGTGTCGTCACTGACGTCACCGAGGGCTCTAGCCATTGACGTCACCAACAGGTGCGCCAAGTCGGACGCGCTGTAGTGCAGTGTACACGTGTCGTACACTAGCAGGCGGCTGTCAGTGATTCTACTGGACCGATTCTCATCATTTTTCGCTAAATTATAGTCATTTGCGTGAATATGTCAATCCGGACCTCTTTTTCCAATTCCTCAAGGGACGTTGCCATGGCTACCAATTTTATGGCAAAATTTCGGTATATGCATTCATTCGGCACAGCAGCGTTCCAAAAAGGATTGCAATATCGCCATTCCGATTCAACAGTATTCAATTGCAATATTTTACCTACATCCTCTGCAGATTTGATGAAGATCGGTCCAGTAAGTCTAGAGATTACGAGGGTAACAAATGCACCTTTTTGGATGAGACGGCATTTTGAGCATATCCTGCCAAATCTCTCAGCAACTACTAGACCGATCTTCACCAAATTTTCAGGATTATTAAACTGACATAAATTGGGTGGTAGCCAAAGGGATGTTGCTATGGTAACCAATTAATTTTGGGGGCTTTTGCAGATATCTAAATTGACCACCTTCACTCTTTGCTCTGGCGTTCTGAAACAGATTGGAACACTGCAATTTTGATTTCAGCGCATTAATCGGCAATCATATCTGTGCATTGTGTTGAAAGTTTGTAAGATTCAGTTTGATGACCCCGAAGTTTAAGACGTAAGAAATTGTACGGCCGGCGTCGATAATTTTACCATGTTTAGTTCAGCGACGTTCACTTGGGGATGGACTGTTAGGCACTACAGTGATCAGTAATAAGGGGTGTGTTTCATAAATATTCACTAGGAGGCGACACGTCGACGCCGAGCGAGTTATATGCTAGGCTGTACCACGCATTTCTAATTTGTCTGTTCTTCTGTCTGCTTGTATATCTCAGAAACCGTCTCCGCACTTCACCAATTTTTTGTGCATGCGTGTATGACCGTGGCTCTGTCCTTCTCTGACGGCGTTGCGATACGTTATGTACTTCCGGTTTAGTTTATTTTCACATAATTGGCTATACAGTGTATTATCCTGAGCGGCGAGAGTGTAACAGCCGAAACTAGAAATGCGTGGCAAAGCCTAGCGTATAGCCCGCTCGGCGCTACAGTGTCGCCCCTAGCAAGACAAAACCGTGCTACCATCTGGCAAACGTGCAAAGAATGCATGTAGTATCAGTTTGCCTTTATTACGGCAAAATTATTTGGTTGCCATGGCAACATCCCTTGACAAATTGGAAAA
>Ga0209782_1001441_pt1 | contig 12387 bp, 12 predicted proteins | sample WorMetmaBAHAMAS1_FD_187390 | JGI IMG/M metagenome (GOLD analysis project Ga0209782, IMG submission 187390) | Marine gutless worms symbiont microbial communities from Max Planck institute for Marine Microbiology, Germany - Inanidrilus... | ecosystem: Host-associated > Annelida > Digestive system... | reverse complement strand
TTAAACAGAAAACAAGAAATTACACATCGATATAATAACTAGCATAAACAGTTGTTGTTTATAACACAAACAACATTATCAACAGTCACAATGCAGTAGGTACCTTCTCCAAGCCATCGTCCTGCAGTTCGTAGTAACATCGAAATATTTCTCCCAGCACAGGATTGTATGGTTTCTTTGCGACGCTGCTTCGACGGCCGGCATGAAATGCAGACAGGTACCACCGTACGACATGCACAAACCGATCGTGAGACGTCGGTTCATCAACAATACTTCACAAAAAGCATACACACAAACAAATGAGTGTTACAGTTACATAAAATTTCTGTTGACATATGTTAAAAATATGTGTATATTGATATACGATATATCCTAAAATCAATAAAATCATAAACACACAGCACAACAAAATGTTAGTAAACAGAAAAATTAAACAATATAAAAAATCGACAACATTATATATTAAATATTACTCCTATCATGTTTATGGCCTTCATTTAAAAAAAAAAACAATAGGATTCTACCTATAAGCAGGTAAAAGTAGCTGGACCGACAGAAAGTGTGTTACAAACGATTACGGCAGATAAAAACTCTCGTACATAAATGGCTGCTACAGCAACTAATGTACGCAGTGTGACAGTAATCCAACGGCAGTTTTCTGATAATTGACAGTACAATGTTCTGCTACCACTATGTAGAGGAAAAGGACTGGCCGGTTAGCCAAGATTTACCCTGAAAATAGATTTTAAAATGGTGTGTGCATGCGCATGTGGTTTCTTATATAACAGAAAGTCTATATTCAATAGTATCTTAAAACACTGAATATATATGTACTGTAACAAATATAATCCCAAATAATTCACCATTAGACATACATTTTACGATTTTATAAGCACTTACCTGACAAAGAGATCCGGATGAGCAAAAAAGTCGGCATACATTTCAAGCAACGATCGCTTTTCGAGGATGAACGTCGGCAGTACAACCTTTGTGAGATCCATGCCAATACGGACCTGAGACAGGAGATGACTAATAAGGCTTCCATGTGATTCCATCGACTCCACTGCAGAACGATTGCCATTACATTTGTAATACATACACGTTCCTATATTTATAATGCGCACAAAGGCTTGAATCTGAGGTGCAGTCAGTAAATAGGTAGGTTTTAAGACAGGATTTAAAATGGTCCAAACTGTGCACAAAATGAATGGGCAATGGCAAGATATTACACACTAAGGCTGCAGAATAGCTGAAGGCATGTCTACCAAATTTTTACCAAATTCAGATGATGTTGTCAGTAAAGCTAACAAATTCTCATCACCTGAACAAAGAGGCTGAGGTGGATCATAGTGATGAAGTAACCGATGGAGGTAGGTAAGCTGAGCAATGGACAATAAATTCTACTTAGATCCAAGTGTCTACGATCTATCGACTGAAGCAACATAACATTTTGCGATTGGTTGAGTTAAGTTTTTACGTCCCATTCTACTCAAAACAGATCATTTCCTACAAATTCTTCCCAGGCAATCACTTAGGCAGGACTGAATAAACAAAAACCAACACAACAAAACCAATGAACACAAGAATACAATAATGTCGGCTAAGCCAAAATACACACAAAATGCTAAATCTCTGAAACACTAAAAAAGAATCAAAACCTCTAACAACATTTTAATTAAAGAACTGCTTAAAGATGCGTGCGTAGCATGACTGCTGTACGCAATACATGTACAGCCCTAACAATTCTGATAATAAATCTTTTCCCTACAACCTCTAGATAATAACCACTATTCCGATGCAGTCTAGGGAGAACATTATGTAGACTCATAACCATCAACACCTCCACTGCAATCATTTAATGGCGGCTTTGTCAGGAGAACCTTGATACGCCAGTATACCACTTTTTTCACAACTCATTACAGAACAAAACCTTTGGTGGAAAAGTGACGTCACGGGGCCAAATGCCATTCGTGTTACACAACGATCGTGTTAAAGCACTGAAGTTAACTCGTGGAGTACTGACCCCAGCCAGGAATAACTTCCCAATGCACTCTTACTTTCTCGGCCCACATCTGGACACGTAAAGGAACGGGCCTGAATGAGTTTAAGGTTTTATGTCCCACTTGACACAAAATAGTCCATTTTGGACACGTTCTGCCCAGAAAATCCCTTGAATAGTACTGACACGCAAATGTAAGGACTGCTTACATGTGTGTTCATATCATTGTGCACAACTGTCATACACAACACAGCACAAAAGTTCCGATAATCTTTTCTCTTAACCTCCGAACAATCACTACAGCACAGATAGTGTACACTGGAGATGAAGTTGTCTGGTACCAGAATCATCATAACAATATAGTGAAAAAACAAATACCAGCGGATAAAGACTGATACTTACATTCGTCCTCGTCATCGCAGTCATAAAGCTCTGCAACATACATCAACACCGACAGCAAACAAGCCGTTAGAAGGCAGCACGGCACTGGACTTTCTATGTCAAATTCACAGCATCGTTAATGACCGATAAATGGCTGAGAAGTAAACACGGTAAAACTCAATGTTCAACAGTACATTTTGCATAAACAGTATCGACCACAATATAAACTTTGAAAATTTACCATCAAAGTAGCCGTCTTTTGGTGAAATTACGCGGGATTCAGACACGAATGAATATGATTCCCTACAATACAAGCAGCAAAGTGACTGAGTATTTACAGCATCAAGCTAATAATTTGATAAATGACACCTTAAATAATAGCACTTAGACTAAATTCTGCAAGAGAAACATGACAAGCACAAAGCTCTTCGTTATTTAAACCTGTTGCTTTTATGATAATTTCTTTAAATCCACAACTTTGGTAAATATATCGAACGGCTTACCTTGTCCATTCTTCGGCATCATAAAAGTTGTCATTATCACTGCTGTTGGAGTCCGATAAGTCGTCGTTGGACTGGCCGTTTGAAGGCTGACTGGATTTATATGCATCGATGCGAGCAGTCTTGTAGACTGACGATGGCGGGGAAAACACAGGAGGACTAGATGGAACATCTGCACAGTTCCCAACCATTGTTAAACACTACATTCATCACCCTCACACTGTGAATACAAACTTCCACACTTCCAATAGTGCACTCTCTGCAGTAACTGTTCTAGATAAAGTTCTTATATCGATCAAAAGTGAGTTAAAGTTAAAGTTTAACAGCTCACTTTCAACACAAACGCAGATCTTCCAAGACAATCACTTAAGATGTTCACACTATGCATCATGGTTTATGATTTCTGTAACTGACAGATTCTTTGATGTGAAACATGATCACTGTTATAACTATGGCACTGTATAAATCATTATCTATATTTATCTTAAGTGTGACAGCCTGTGCATGATCTGTATAACTTAATAAACAAAATTCAACACACAGCTTACGTGCAACTATTATACTATAAAATCAAACCTCGAAATTCATCGGAAGGTGACGCCAAATCTGGTAGCGACGTGCTCAGTGATTTGTTTGCCTGAAAATTAGCAATGCACGGATGACTGATGCGGGTCTCAGATGCCGGACCCATACTGACAAGGCATTCAGCCGAACGACACACAGAACCACTGGACGAACCCTTCGCTACACGGTCAAATACACAACTTTTCTTCTAGCACCAACATCAGCAACAGCATCAATCTGTTTATTACGAAACTTCATGTGCTGTACGCACATTACTTGGCTAAAGTGCCCGCCGCTAAATTTGGCACGTGCATCACACTTATGCTCGAGACAGTGTTCTTTGTGTAGCTGTAAAAACAAAACGAGAAAGATCTCACTACTTGAGGCCACACCAACCATTTCAACTGCATTCTTCCTCTTGTGACCTTAAACTCTTTTTGACTTATAACACAGACCATGCTAAGTCAAGACTTGTACAGGAATAGTGCTAGATGCTTGGGTAAAAAAAAATTACAAAATCTGCTCTCGTAGGCTGTGAGTGCATGTATATCACTGCACACAACCGAGTTACACAATACAGCACAATTCAGTTTTACTGATCTTTTAATTTTATCCCACAGAGTATTGCTGCTCACCTGAAATGGAAAGACGACCAACAGTAGAGTTTGAGTGATTGTTGACGGTGGCAACACTGGAATACGGAGGCGGTGCAACGTTCTCCGCAGCAGATACGTTGTGCTACAAGCATCATAACACGACTGTTCGTGCACGCCATCGTTTGTCAAATGTGCACCACAACATACCTGCCTCTGCTTCAACGGCAATCTTAACTAGCTAACCCAGGTTCATCTGCAAAAATTACCCGGGTTATCCAATTCACCATCGGCTTTCTTCTTACATTTGTTTTACTAGAAAACCTTTGCGGCACACTGACATGGGTTTGACATGCCACATGTCCTTCTGTCACCCAGCCAACAAGTATAAAGCACTAACGGGAACACAAGGCACTAACCTGCCTTCATCCTCCGTTTTTATCCAACATTGTCTCTTAATGGAAGAGAAGTTACTCCCTTACGCCAGGTCTCTGATGCCAGTGCCAATGAGAACAAAATAAATGATACGAGAATCACTTATCTCACTGAATTTAGATTCAACTTCCTCCCTTTCACAACAACAAGTCATTCTGGAGATAATCTTAACAGTCAGTTATTTAGATTAATCCCAAACCTAATACAACTAAACTGCACATGCATCAGCAAATATAACTTTGTAACACAAACATAAGAAGAGGGCCTAGCAGTGGCTAGCATAGCACAAGATCTTGTTGTTGAGATGAAACCTCCTCGCGACAACAATGCGCGGTAAATTTGGATCGGAATTTGAAACGTAAATTAGCCATGATGTGCCAATGCACTTCCGTCACAGACAGACAGATGGACAGACAGACGGACACTGACATCGTAGCATAAGCGCAATGTATATATTACATCTCGCGCTAAAAAATGTGTCATATTGTATTAAAGTTGGTAATGATAGCTATGATTTCTTCATTATGTTCAAATCACTTGCAAATGTACTCATGCAATTACCTAGATATGTTGACAGCATTTTGTTTTATTCTGGAAAACAACCATTTTACTTCCAAATGCACCAAAACCATCAATAAGCATGATTCCACAAATGTGGATCTTTTGGTGGGGTTGTGGATGCCTACTCACTATGAATTAGTACCTTTTGGAGCTTTGGAGTAATTTCTGATGGATGGCCTCCCTTAATCTGCCAGTAATTTATGTACAATATATCTTAGCAAGAAAGAAAACCAGTTTGCTCACAACTGACTATAAATTATTGTCATTAACAAGATTAATCAAACACACACTAAGAAACTGAACAGATAAATCTAAAGAAAACAACCAAAACATCATAATAAATAGTTACACATAAAAAGTGCTACATAAAAATGAAATAAAACATAATCTAAATCAATTCTAAAGGCATTTCTGACAACATAAGCAATACATGTGCACTTACTCAATGTCATAAGTAAGAAAATTCGTAACACTATTACTTTTAAGTTTTAAGGATAAAAAAGTAGAAAAAAAGTATGCCTACTTTTGAAACACCTGCTTATTTGTTATAAAAACATATTAGCAGAGTTACAAGTTGACAACAGAGAATACACAAAATTATTTATTTTGTACTAAAAATGCAACACACAGAAGTTGCCTTTAATCCTGAAAAGTAGCCAATCACACAAAACAACACAATCCAAAACTATAAGTGCATGCAAAATCTTCCGTGCCCCATTTACTATTCAAGCAAGAAATGTTCATAGTTATATGCATTCCTTCAGACTTAAGCCACAGCACCCGTTAAAAATGCAACAGATTCTTTAGTTCAGGCACAGTATAAAACTCTGCAATGAATTCAAAGTTAATTAAATAACTATTAGAATATGACAAAAGCCATCTGTTGGTCTGTGATTCATACAGGTTAAAAGCAACCGTGAGAGCCATGCAGTTCTAAACTCACAGAAGCATCATGTTCATACTCAGAGTTTCAAACCAGGAACTGACAGCCATTAAAATTGATAAACCTATTTCCAAACCCTTTCCATAGCAACAGCGGATAAATATGAATTTGTATTTTCGTAAAATTCTGTACAATTGTGACCTTGCACTATGTCTGAATGACATAAACCACAAATAATGTGATGGTGTAAATTAGTATTTAATTTTGACTGTGATATTCATACTCAAAAAACAAACACACTAACTGCAACATGAACATGTGCAACTGATGAATATTTTACAGCACACAACTACACAGTTTTGGTTCTGGCTTGTACCAAGTCATGATTTGGTATATACCCTGTAAAAAATATCTGTACATCTACGGATATTTTGTGGTGGGTTTGCCATATTTTAACAGAACCGGTTCCGTAAACGTTTGTAATGGTACCGGTAAATCAACAGAATAATGAAATGCAGGGACACATTGCAATGTGGGCCCACATTTCATTATTCTGTCGATTTATGAATACAAATATATACGGAACCGGTTCCATTAAAATATGGAAACTCGCCACAAAATATCCGTGGATATACAGATATTTTTACAGTGTACTCTGAGCACTGCACACTGTAACCAAACTAACGGACTAACAACTGCAGTTGCAACATCACGACACAACAACGCGTATATGCTCATAAGTACCGCTGCGACCGGCCAAACTATCTCCAGAGCCGCTAACGCAGGAGCCTCATATTTTTCCTTCTGTAGGTGCTGCACACACCCGTATCACAAAGCTATATACATGAGCCAATCAACTATTTGTGTTGCTCAGTTTGATTTTATGCCAGCCATGACAAAAGCAATGACAGACAAAGGAAGTGCAATTCAACTGCATACCAAATTATGATGTGTGCAAATATGACGGTAAAAAATCTTCACACTACGCATCACGGTTTAAACTATGGCAGTGATTTCCGTAACTTTCCCATTTATCATAACTGACAGATTCTTTGACGTAAAGCACAATCTCTGTTTTGACTATGGCACTGTATAAATCATTATCTATGTTTATCTTAAGTGTGACAGCCTGTGCATGATCCGTATTACAGTTACCAAGCAACAAATTTACGGCAAACATATATTAGCAGCAGAGAGATAAAAAATATGAATAATCATCATCACAAGGTGTTATCTATTCAGATTACCATATAGTTTTCCAGGTAGTATGGGAACATACCTTTGAAATCTGCAGCAGTACTATAGTCTGCTTAACAGCTTCAATCAGCGTCTGTAAACAGCCCAGCATAGCAGTTGTAACTTTTCTCATTACTATCGCGATATACGTGTGCAAAATATTACCACAATAGCCATTTGCTGTGTTGATATAAATAACCTCAGTTTTCGGCATTTTCTTTCGGATTTTCTTGTGGGCCAGATGTCCTTGCTGTCACCCATCCAACAGTGTCAAGGCACTGATCCAAACCAGAAGAAATCAGTTCATGGGATCTTCATTCACCAATGGACTCCGAAAAGAACAAAACATTGCTCTCTTCATGGTGGCTCGAGTACGCCAGTACCTTAAATGTGTACGAATTTTAAGGGCAAAGAGTTGAAGAAAACCCACGAAAAACCGTTAATATTAATGAAATTAAACTGCATCTAAACTGCTCAAATACTTATCATTTCTAAAACAAACACGTTTTATAATTCAAACAAAAAACGATTTAACAAGAATTATAATGCAAATACACAATATACCTCACAGCTGGTTTTCATATTAATGTATTTGGTCATCGACAAATCATCAGTGCAGTCGGCAGTCAGTCGATCCAAATCCTACAACGTTGTCGAGGACAGAGTAACTATTAGCGCAATACAAGTTCAACAGTCAAAAGAACTGCCTTTACACATAAACTGTAAAAACGAATCCAGACGAAGCTGAATCATTCGTGCATACCTTCGCCTGATCGATTAACAACTTCAAATATGCATCGGCTTCAGCCAAGCGTGCCTCAAAACTTGATGTGCTTGTCATATGGCGACTGTTCCAGTGCTGCTCAGCAAAGAACACAAGCAAAAACATATACACGCACACACATACACACAGAGATTTAATGCCCAAAAACTGGTTAGCCAGCTGGCTACTATGTGCAAAAACCTGTTTGTTGGTTTACTGAGGAGTTTCTATAGAACACCAGCTTGTAACAGACAAGTTCCCATAGCGGTGAGAGCATTAACTGCTATACTCCATTAACTTTATACTTTTACTTATACTTACATACAGATACCGGGCTACATCATATGCGTCATTATTTCGTATTTTATTTTCGCTCAATATAATACATACAGTACAAATTCACTGATATCAACTAGAGACGTTCAAACTACAAACCTGATTAAGATCTTGTCGGGAAATGGCATTCTCCAATGCAAGTATCCATTGTTCCTTTTCATCAGCATCTTTAGCTGCATGAACATGCAAATGTGCTAAAAGTGTTTTTTCTCACCTTTTGTTTATTTCTCTGAAGCTACCTCAAGCTAGTCTGTAACCTCTATTGTTTGAAGTTTGAAAATTGCCAATAATGCTGCAACAGCATTTTTGATGGGCTCAGTAGTGTGTATATCACCCAAACAACAACATCAATGCACCAAAGGAGTACAATATGCACTATGTAAACTAAAACACTAATCTAACCTGACAATCAGCATATAAAACATTTCATGCTTTGCCAGTTCATCATTCACATGAGAAATGACAATTATATTTCATATAAATGAGTATGTCATACCATTAAATATCTACTGTATGCGTACATGGCACACTCTCAAAACAAGTAAGTAAATCACCTTGAAAGTAATAGGACCTGTTCTGGTCCGCAGTAATTGTAAACGTGCTGTCATCTTCATCATCAATTCCAATCACAGCTCCCTTTAACACAAGAACAACTTTTATGTGTGATATGGCAGTATTTATAACAGCATTTCCACTGTTTAAGTCCACTATGAAAGATAAGGCACAATAAACACTAAGCTGGAAGTGTACTACAACGGACATTACTAAAGATAATAACAAAATAAAATGAAGTCACGGTAAAACCATCATGATACATTCTTGACAGAGGCATTGTAGAAATTTCAGTTATATACAAATGATGTGATGACAGATAAACACTATTTACTTGCCTTACATCATGGCCAACAGCTGTAACAGTTTATCACAAATCCTAACAACCTGACGAGATAAAATGTCAAGTGTTCCAGTACTGCTAAAATGGTAATAATGGATTATCACAAAAATGGCATAACAATGCAGGATCTTGGTAGTATGTAGACTCAGTGTGTAGACATAGTGTTGTTACCACATTAAAGCAGGTTACCCTGAGTTATTTTGCTAACCCTAACCTTAAACACAATCTTAAACCTAAACATAGCATTCCAAATTTTAATAAATTCCTTTCTGGTCCACAGTCCACTTATTCCATTAATTCCCAGTTTGCCCATAATTTTATGAGTTATCACAGTGGTTAAAACAGTATCTTCCACACTAATAACAGGGGCAATAAAAACAATAAGCCACAAAAAGTTTACTGCTTTGTATATGCAATTGTACACTGAAACTTTCTACTTCTATATTTCATAATGCAATACTACTTAAGTAAGTTACGTTTTACTGAGTATAATGCTAGGTAACAAGTATATAACTAAAAAAGGAAAATCAGACACATACTTTAAGCTTCACACAGCCTCTATGGGCACCTCGCATACGCTTGTCTTTCGACTAGAACACACATTATGCAAACAGCTATTCTATATGACAGCTTTAATGTTACAACAGTAATCGTCATGTACAATGAATAAGACGTATCTCTAAATAGTATATAAATTGCAAAATTAGGGGGTTGAAAACGGCTTCGAAAACGTATTACAGAGGAGTAAGCCGTACGACGTCGACTCACTGTTACGCTACAGCCCCGCCCCTTCTGGTAATCACCAACAGAAACTTACAGTGTAATACCACAGTACTCCGGCACCTTCATCTAAAACAAACCACCTGTATTGCCAACCAATTACAACGTTTGTCCATTTACTCAACGGCCCCTCGATACTTATATCCATAACTGTAACTGCTATTTAAACATTAATATAAACAAAACATTTCTCACACCACACATAGAATACTTATTGTCAAACCATAGAGTACATGGAGAAGTGCGCTATATATTTATTATGAAATCGTACAAAAAATGTACAAATAAAGAGTGAAAAAAACAAGAAAAAAACTAATCAGTGCACAAACAAGAAATAGCACAATCAATTTCAGCAATATTCCGTTGCAGACAGTAAAGCTATGTTCGAATATTTTTACAGAAATTTCACGCGTTCTCAACTTAGCAGGGTATGTTAAAGTTCGATATGTTTTGTTTAGTCAGCTTCTGCCAATCTGACAATTGTAAATACTGAAAGTAAATAAAATTACTGCTAACCCGCGCCAAATGGGTGCCAGTCAACTCGTCACAGTCAAGTCGTCACACGGTTAACTCGTCACTGGTCAACTCACAAGTGAGCACACAACGAAGTAGTGTTGGGCGATACTGACGATACCACGATACTTGACGATACCAAAATCTCACGATACCCACGATACTAAATGACGATACTTTGACGATACCGGAAGTAGTTAAAAATTAATTAGAATAGGCCAAACTAATTAGACACATGATTCTGTAAATGAAAAAAATACGTGTTATATGAATTTTTGTTAAAAGTTATTTGTTAGCCTAGGTCTATAACTTCATTTTGTTAGCGCGAGATGTAATATATAGGCCTACGTCTCGCACTTATTTATTTAGTTTACAATAAGTTTGGCAATCAGTTGGCATGCAATATGATGATTTATTAGTTGGCACGTCACAGCACAAAACATGAATCTGCCCATTGTGAGGTTCCAACTCGTCCAAATTCTCTTCCAGCTAGTGGCTGTGGCTCCCCACCTCCTTTTCTCTACCTGGCATTCCATTTTTTTCTTCTTTCCCATCATGCAGCTGTACACCCTGACAAGCCTGCAGCAGCCCTGTAAATACTCAGTAACGTCTAGGGCAAAACCCCAGCCAACTCCGCTTTTGATGCGTCAGGTATGCAAACCCCAGTGACACAGGGCAAAAAACCCTTGGTGTTGGCGGCTTACACCGCTTCCCAGACCCGGTAGCAGGCCCTCGTGAGTCGCTCCCCAAAGCCCCACCTCTGCTCTCAGCACTCGGGCTTCCAGTTTTAACCCTTGGGAGCCGGCCAAGGGAATTGATGGCCCCCAGGTTACTGTTGAACCAGGGCCCCTCAGATCCTTGCTACGCCACTGGCATACCCCAAAATTCAAAATCTTGATTTATTTTAAATCCGTGGTATTTACGTAAAGATCCAACCTACTGGCCAAATTTTGGGGGAAATGGGCCCGCAGCCCCGGCACAGTGTAACGTAGGGCCTATATAAAGAATGTGTCATCGGCCATTCGAGCTGTCGTTTGGGATGGCAAGTAGGGTGTTAGATGGGCGTGCACACTGACGCCACCTGGCAAATATGGTTGAACGATTGTACGTGGCGGTTATGAATATTCAGCTAGAGGTGGCAATGGCAACGCAGCCTATTCCCAAATTCCTTTCCTGCAACCCACGACCAAAATTTTGTGCAGTCCATATACCCAAGCTTACAGAATTGACATTTATGAAATGTAGAATGATTATGATGACGCAAACATCGCCTAAGCTGCAGAGTTCGCATAAAACAAAAACAAGACGGTCTAAAATAATTTGGGAATAGACCATGTGGCCACCCTGGTGGATGACTATTCATAGCCGCCGTGCACAAACTTTCAACCATATTGGCCAAGTGGCGTCAGTGTGTATGCTGATCTACTCACCATTTCAAACAACAGCTCGATAGATTCAGCGGTTCTTGCATGGCCTATGACACATTCTCCATAGCGCCTCTGAAGTTACGACCTTATGGCGCTATACAAATGTCTATATTATTATTATTATTATTACGTTACACTACGTTACACTGTGCCGGGGCTGCCAGTACATCATTTCCCCAAAAATTTGCCCCTTACCATGGGGGATCAGGAGTCTGTATAGTCTGTAACACATCGTTCCTTGTGCCTACACTACCCATCATCACAAACGGCATTTCTCTATCCAGTCAGCCGTTTTTCCAAAATACACAATCGTTACCCGTAGACATACAGACTGACCGACAAAACGATGACGGAATTTGACCGGTATAAGAATAGGCTGCTCATAGCTAAAAGTTTGTTGCGACAGGCTACTGTTGTAGCAAATTTTATCAAACTTACTTTTGTAGTCGCAAAATACAGTCGTTAATTTCTGGTAAAAATTTTTGTGCCTCCTTGCCTTCTGCACTGTACCCGGGGCCACC
>Ga0209782_1001440_pt1 | contig 12388 bp, 6 predicted proteins | sample WorMetmaBAHAMAS1_FD_187390 | JGI IMG/M metagenome (GOLD analysis project Ga0209782, IMG submission 187390) | Marine gutless worms symbiont microbial communities from Max Planck institute for Marine Microbiology, Germany - Inanidrilus... | ecosystem: Host-associated > Annelida > Digestive system >... | reverse complement strand
CGCCTGCACATCGATGTCCACGACAACGCCAACGACGACAACGACAACGCGTGACAGAGGGGACCGCTATGGCCCCATGGAATGGGCCCAATAAGTCAGTTTTGCATTTGAAATCTTCAGATGCAGATGAATTGCTGCATTAACCTGGAAAATCCTCATCAAAGTGGCAGACCATGAAAGACAGATAATAGAGACAGATGGATATTTGGGATGTTAACTCGTATGCATGCAAGGAATCATTTATTAGTTGGGAGTGTACATTGGCACCGCCTGACCAATATGATTGAATGTTCAGCTGTAACAGGTTCAGGACGACAGTGAATAGAAGTTGAACAGCACATACACAAGCAACAATGAATATAGGTTTATTGGCAGATGACTTAGTCATGTGTCACACTAAAGTTACCCTCCCCGTAAAAAAAATCTGCCCTGCAGTGTGGCCTTTTGTCAAAATTCTTTGACTGTTTGTTGTTATTAATACGTGAATTCATATAGAAGACCACTTAGATATTATCCGAATATATAGATGTAGCATGTTAAAAGCAAACTGTTTCGTGTGTTACTCAGGCTCGTCGGCGTCTGTTACTGACTGGTACTCCACTGCAGAACAACCTGATTGAATTGATGTCACTGCTGGTGTTTTTAATGCCCGACCTGTTCATTGACAAGACGGATATTTTGAAACGAATTTTTACGTCCTTCAATGTAAGAAAAATAGCATTTCTGTTGACGTTGCAGTGTGTGAAGAGTGGATATTATGTTTCAGTATAATACTGCATGTTGAGATATATACAGTGCCTAGAAAAAGAAGATATTACTGTACTTTTGTGTCTAACTTTGCCAAATGTTGACCAACTTAGCAGTAAATTGTAGCACTCTGATACTTAAATATCCACCACACGACTACATCTCAAATGTGTCACTGCATAACGTTGTGAAATATTATTGTCAGAAAACGGTGTTAACCTGAAATGTTTACTGTAAATAACAATAAGTCACAATATAGTGAAGCTTTGTGTTTGTCACATTTGACAACTACTTTGTTACAAATGTATTTCCCAGTTTGCTTTTTCTCAGTACCGACCGGTCAAGAGATGGGCTGGAAAGAGCATCTCTGGTATGACCTATTTAGTGTAAAGTGGGACAGTCGGCCTAGTCTGCTTTGAAAGAGTTTAAAAATCAGTCAACATCTGATGAAGTTTCTGGCAATGAAGTGGATTGCCTTAAGTGTAGTGTGCACCAGAAACATAAAGAACTTGAGATCTGCCATGTAGCGAGCAGAAACTGTTGTAACATTATCATGTTGCAATAGTAGCCGTGACAGACTTTGTCTCTGGGAATGAAAACCATCAAACTCGAGTGTTGTCAACTGCTTTTTTAGATGCCGTCAGTGGTGCACGTGTGCAGATGTTTGTCATTGTCTTGTTGCTGCAAGGTGTAAAGTTCATCGTGTGTGAATAATATTTATCGTGCAAGTGAAGTGATTTAGTTGTATTATTGCTATGAAAAATTTTGTTAATTTATGCTATAATTTCCTCTACATTTCTGTGCAAATAAATGGTTGCTGCATTACAATAACTTTCTACTGAGAAATGGCTGATCATACAGCATTGACTGTTTCATATAATGTAGAATTATATGTTCTTCCAAATTAGAAATTCATAATTGCTTTTTTAAAATAACTATTTGAAGATGTTCTCCATGTATTAAGCATTTGCCATTAGTTGCTGCTCAACTCTGGTTTCAGGGTAATGGCGATGGTCGTGGAACTTACGAAGAGGAGACAATTGCACATGCAAAACAGATTTTGAAGCCATTTTTTCTGCGGCGTTTAAAATCCGAGGTACGATGCTCAGCTTGCTAAGTGTTTAGTTGACAGTGATAAACTTAAATTTGCTGAGTTATTGCAATGACAAATTCAGGAGCCACTGCAGCACATGTGCTATGTTGTTGCAGGTTTTGCAGCAGCTGCCGAAGAAAGAATCGACGGTGCTGCGAGTGCCGATGTCGTTTGAACAGCAGGACTTGTATGATGACCTGCTGGCTGAGCTGGCAGATGATGTTGAGAATGAAAATTCGGGCAAAGATTCCAAAGGTTCGTCAATGATGATGGCATTACGCAAGGCGGCCAATCATCACCTGCTTCATCGGCGGCAGTTTGACGATTCTAAGCTCAAATACATGGCAGAACTGCTCATTCAGGCAAGTTGCTTTTTTATTTTTTTTTGTGTGCAAAAATGGTTGAACTTATAAAGAGATACCATGTGGGGGCAGACTCTTGTAGGTTAAGGAACCTAGTATTTGATGGGGGTACAGATCCCCTTTTGGGAAGGGGCACTTTTGAGGGGGACATGTACCAGCTCACTGGATGCTTGCAATTGTCCACTGTTGCCTGCTGGACATGCGCGTCAGACAAATGCATTCGCTGCCACCATGAGCTTTGCCAGATTACTTTGGGCACTTTTTAATAACAATATTAATAATGCAGCTGTTGACACCTGTTCACAATCTTTACAGTTGCAGGATTAGTAGCTGAGTGGCAGTAGTGATGTAAGTGAAAGTTGGAATCCTTTTTAGCGCGAGATGTAATATATACATCTCGCGCTTATGCTATGATGTCAGTGTCTGTCTGTGACGGAAGTGCATTGTGGTCAAGTGCATGCCGGGAAGAGGGGAGGGGTCATCTCGCACTATGCTAGCCACTGCTAGGCCCTCTTTTTGTTTCTATGAACAGCATTTGTGATGTTGTCTTGTTTCCTAGTCTGCTTTCCTTAGTGCTACCGGATGGTGCTACTGCACTGTCATAAGTTGTGCTGCATTTGTTCTGAATTTCATGCTCATATGATACATGTGTGATTTTCTAGCTAACATATATACGACAGATGACGGAGTTGTTTTATAATGTTAATGAGGAATTGACAGGAGGTAGTGCATTGCTTTGGCTGGAGACAGTGAATTTGATTTCTAATCATATTTATGATGTCTTAACAGTGTGGAGAGAAATTTAGCATTTGCATCAGATATTGAATTGCTGTTTAGGAACCGTCACACAGGGACGCCCGTGTGGACTATATTATTGAAGATATGCAAGTCATGTCTGATTTTGAGCTTCATAAATTATGCCTTAAATATGAGGTGTGAGATCATTGGAATATTTTATGTCATATTTTATCTGAAATGTTTATTTTGGTTGTAACAAGGTTAAATATCTAAATGTGTTGTCTTAGATTAGATATTTTAACAAGGTATTATTAAGGTATTTAAGGTCTAGTGAACAAAAGATAAGATTACAAAATTTAGCATTTGAATGTCACTGTAATTTTTGTTTTGAATTTTTGGCTGTGTTTTATGTAATGTTAATGATGACTAGTTAGGAGCAGCATTGTCTGAGGACAGAAATTAAGAAGACCTGCAGACAGATAACTTTTATAATTTGTTGGTCAGTTTTCATTAGATTTAGGGAAGGGGTAGACTAGAATGCAAATAAGTTGATTAAAATTTGGATGGTTAAGATTAGGGTATATGGTTATGTACAGTGCAGTAGCTTAATGGTGTTATAGTGCAGTGTGTAAAATTGAGGCCAGTGCAGCTGCTGCTTGCTGTTATTGAAACTGTGCCGATTTTAGTGTGCATGGAATCAAACAATTTGTCTAATTACGACTTGTTCATTCAATCTAACTCTAATGCTATTATATATATATACATAATTTTTTTTTCTTTTTTTTCAGTTACCTTACTGCAAGAATTAATCTCTACTAAATGTTTAATATTGGTGGTGGTGGAAATGTGCAGTTGACTTAGTGCTTACTAATTATCATTTTAGAATAGTCGGCATGTGGCATTGCTCCTTAGTGGTGTCACCACTTAACCAGTTGTGTTTGTTCCATCATTGGCAGGAATGGTCGAGATCTGGTGGGAGTCAGATTACTTAAGAAGCAAAGAGATTTATGTTTGTTATTCTGTATGGATAATTTCTTTGCTTCGTTTATGGTTCGTAGGAGGAACATTAGACATTTTGCACGTTTTGATGTATTTCTCAGACTGTGTATGTCTCTGTGTTAGTCACACAGATGATTCATGCAAAATTGGCTGAACCGATCGAGATGCCATTGGGGAGGGGCAGACTGCCGTTGACTCGAGGAACAGTGTATTAGATAAAGTGCCAGCTGGCAAATATGACTGAATGATGCATGCTGAGCGATGATGCAGGCTGTTGGTATCATTACCGTAGCGGCTTGTTATGTTTTGTTGCAGGCTCTGAGTCCTTTCCAGCTGGACAATGATCAAATAACCGACTCTGGCAAGTTTCGCCATCTTGACGAGATTCTTCCACTGATGAAAAACCGGGTTGTGTATTAGTGTTTTGTTGATTGTTATATTCTGCATTATTTTTCATTATGATTTTGTTTGATGAAACACTGCATCTGTATAATAGGAAATCTCCTTTATCATTTCGGCAAAATTAAATGGAATAATGATCATAGCTTTTGCGTTAACTGATACATTGCTCGTAGCTCTGGTGTTTCAGTGTTTAGTATGAAATTTCCAATACAGTGTTACGGATGCTGTGGAAGATATTCATTTATCAGAGAAATGGAGTGTAGGCTTTTAAGCAGTTTAGTCATTTTGGCAACTTTTTTGTGCAATGTAATGTAAAATAGTCAGTTATTCAGGTGTCAATAAGTAGAGCAGAAGTCGCACTTCAAAGGCACTATAGAGAAGTCACGGATGCCACAGAAACATTGTTTATAAAGACGATGACAAAATGTCATTAATGTGTGTTGGCGTGATGACGTGTATTTGTTAAACTTGATCACGATCATGAATCACTTTTGCTGAAGTTTAAATGACGAGCGACTGTAATTGCCAGTGTGTGAGTAGGATAAGCATTTGCATCTGACTTTCACTGTGTGTCTCTTGTCTGCCTGTGTGTCTTCTGTCTGTCTGTCTAGCCTAGATTTATTTGTGCTTAGCTGTGTGTATTTTGTGCTTTTGTTTTTCATACTGCATATATGTTGTGTTATTGTCAGCACAGTGGGGTGGATCTAATGGGATTGAAGCCCAGTCCTTAGGACCTCTCTTCCTTCATTGCTTTGACACTGTTGGTTGGGTCTTTTGACCTATAAAATCCGTCCCCGATATGACCTATAATGTGTTTGGTGGGACGTTAAACCTTGCTCAATTCAATTCTGTCTGTCTGTCTGTGCTCTGAAGGGAAATGAGCTCATTTTGTCAGCACTGAACTTGGTATAGACATAGAATGCATGGTGTTCTTAGTATACATTGACTGAGGTCAAAGGTCAGTGTCACAGGGTAGTGTCTTGCTGGTGGCATGGGTCTGCAGTCTGCAAGTCAGTACAGCCACACATTTCTAGTTTTTAGCTTAACCCTTTACTGTGAACCCTTGAGTTCTCATCCAGCACGAATGCACCACACAGCGTGATCCTCGAGTTAACTCATTCATGCAATCTTTTCCATTACGTCCTCGTGTGTCCCAGTATACCTCGTCCTAATGCTGTGACAGCTATTGCAGGTAATTGTCACCTGTGTTTTTAACGTGTGAGCCAATTTTTAAAATTAAAAAAGGGTTAATTGTGTGTGTATGTTTTTAAAAACTTTCTGTCATACTGTCAGCAAGTTCAACATTCACGTACCAACGTGATTAATCTACTTAATTGTTTGCACGGATAACCAGATTATGGTGCATATACCATTATTGGGCCCATTCCATGGGGCCATAGCGGTCCCCTCTGTCATGCGTTGTCGTCGTTAGCATCGTAGACATCGATGCGCAGGCGGCACGCGACAGTACCGCTAGCGACATCTGCTGAATGGGCTCGTTGTGGCGAATGGGCCCAACATTTTTCAAATGCTTCTTGTTACCAAATCAAGTGGCAGGCCTTTCCCTCGTTATGACTGGAAGGATGTGAGAGTCTGTAAGACTGCTGCCTGTGACATTGGATGCTGTGACTGGTGTTCCGTGGCAGGGTGATCGCGTGCTGTTGTTCAGTCAGTTCACGATGATGCTCGACATTGTTGAAGAGTTCATGACGTCTCGACAGTATAGCTACCTCAGGCTCGACGGATCTACGCCGGTCATAGAACGGTAGCCTGATTTTACAATGGCTCAGTTTCAGTTTCATGACTTATCCGCTATTCCGGTTGTAGAGGATATCAGATTCCTCGGTATAATTTGTTTGATCGCAGTGTAACACTAGTTAGTGTATTGTGACACCGATGTGGAACTAGGTCTGAACTTCTGATCTTTCACCTCACCAGCTTCACCATGTGATGGACCAATCGAACCAATCCTGAATGTTCTGAGAATCTGATACCTTGCCATGAGTTCAAAACTGCATTTAATGCTACTACAAAGCAGCAAAAACTATTTGACAAAACATTTGCAATGCATAAACTAACGAAATTAAGATTTTAGTTGTAGGATTGTATAGGAGGTGTTATGGATTGCAAATACTACAGTAATAAATACACATGTTAAAGCTCGAAAATAGGTCAGACAAATAGTCTGAGGGCCTGACATTCTGACTCATTCTGTTCAGCTGTGACATACTTGGGCTGCACTAAACTTTACGATAATATTACTGCAACTAATCCTGCAACTGTAAAGATTGTAAACTTGTGTCGACAGCTGCATTAAAATCTTCCACTGTTATTAAAAAGTGTCCAAAGTAATCTGGCAAAGCTCGTTGTGTAACCGCTCGTGACAGTGAATGCATTTGTAAAGTGCATGATCTGTTGCAATTGAAATGGCTCAACATGCTGCTGTTCTCCTTCTCTTGTGGATCAGCATCAGCTGACTGTATTTCGTTCACAGCTGCTGGAGATGTTGTGCAGTGCTGAGCGGAATGTGTTTGCAGACAGGAGATGATTGATCAGTACAACACCGACTCGTCTGTCTTCATCTTCTTGCTGTCGACAAAGGCCGGTGGTCTTGGCATCAACCTGAGTGCTGCAAACGTCGTCATTTTGCACGACATCGACTTCAACCCTTACAACGACAAACAGGCCGAAGACCGATGCCATCGCATTGGACAGAAGCGGTTCGAAGTTGCTGTTCACTTGCGTACATCTTATTTGCACTTGCGTACGAGGGTCGTTCCATAAACAAGTTAACAAAGGGTGTCATTTGGTTAATTTTCAAAACATGATAAATATGAAATAAGTAAGTAAGTAAGTAAGTAAACTTATACACGGCGCATTAAAATCAAAAAGTCACTAATGCGCTGCGGTCTCGCTAAAACAGAAATGCCTTTAAAAGACGTTTAAAGTGTTCAAACTCAATGTCAGGTTGTCGCAATGAAGCGGGGAGATTGTTCCAGATTCTTATACATTTTGCACGGAATTTAATGTAATTCTGAGTACCTGTTAGTCAAGTTTTATTACATTGATGTTGCTGTGACGTCACTTATGAGCATTATATGTTTATAAGTGCACTGCTGTTGGAAACGTCCTGTAAAGGAACAGCATTCTGTTTTTTGTTTTCTGTGGCACAAGAATTACAGCAATTGTCATTCAGTCTCAGATTCATTCACTGTAACGGTGGCAAGAGTTTTACGAGACCAGCAATGCATATTTGTTGTCCGATGTTTTGCTCATGGTCAAGAGAGTGCTAGTGACAAGGAATGACCATGCTGTTTTGACGACTACTGCCGCGATTGCAGCAGTCGATTTTGGCATACCATCTGAGTGGGGATAAATGTTTTCAGCAAATTTGGATGATACTTTGAAACGTTAGTGTATGTTGAATTCAAAATTCTGCTCACCAAAAGCACTATTGAAATTGATTCACTTTTTGACTGAGCTGTTCAAAAAAATTAAGAGGCTTATTTTCTAGGAGACATGGGAATGCTGATTTAAAGCCATCTGAGGTTTTATTTTGTAAGTTATAGTTAGTGTAACTTGCTGACTACAGTGTTACCACCATAGCAAGCTCTTAGCATCTTCTTTCTAATCTGAATCTGCTGGCTGCCATTAGCAAAGAAATGCATACAAAAAATACCTTACTGCAAGAAAATCCTTTAGTCAGACTGGAGTGCTGGCTAACATGTATGACCGCTGAATGATTGTTGTTGTTACAGCTTACTTGAGTTTTTTATTTCCATCCAGCTGTTAATTTTTATCCACTCATTATGTTTATACACAGAGTTATTTTTTCTGCATCTGTAGAGATGTGAAGATTTATCGATTAATCAGCAGAAACTCGATTGAAGAAGCCATTTTACGCTGTGCTGAGAAGAAACTAAAATTAGAGATGGATGTAACCGGCAGTAATCAGAAAGGTACAACTTTTTTGTTTGATGTCCTTTAGTTCTACAACTCGGTATATGTAAGGTATTTCCAACATGAAAATCATGTGTATGCATTTTTCAGTTGCGGACTTGATCTTTAACTTTGAACGCGAATCTTTCTTCACTAGTCAATTCTGATGACAAAGTCTTATCACTGAATAACTTTTGTCATGCTCTGTGAACATGTGAAAACATTTTTCACTAAAAACGTGCATTCTTTTCATGAGTTACTTGACGTTTATGATTAGACATGCTGTTTTGGATTCAAGAGAAGGCTGTCGTAGATAACAGTGTGCAACCCACAATATTTAATTGCCAATCTTTATTGTTAAGCAAAATTTGGTTGGAATCGATGCAGTAGCTTCGGCTGTTATGCTTTTGCCACTTAGGAATATGGATAATGTGCCATAGATCCCATTGTGTGAAAACAGGACAATCCACACATATACTGTACTCTCTCAGCGTCTGTGCCAAAAATTATTAAAATCGGTTGATGTGGGTTGAAGTTATATAGTGTGCTACATCAGTGTTGATTTTTGAGACACGTGTACTAACTGTAACAGAATTTCTGTGTTTATCTACACTGTTTAGTCTTTAAGTTTGCAATGCCAATTTTGGTCTTGTGCTACTGTTAATATACTTCCAAAAAATGGATTTTGCTTACACTGCTGAGCAACATTAGGTTGTTTCTCTTTTTATAATTTACGCATTTTATTTCTAATTTTGTTGCGGAGTGATTTATATTTTTTAAATACAGTTTTATCACGAGTTTTCATAAACCTGGTCTATAATTAATTTTTTTTTTAGATATATTTTTGTAACTTTAAACTCAGAGGGCGTTTCCACCCTTGCAGTGACATCACAGGAAGACAGCCACGGCCACAATAACACGCACAGAAAATTGGTTAAGTTCGACTGTGTAGCGTTTGAAATAGCGGAGAGAAATGGACAATCATTCAGTAATTCGCACCTCTCCCGCAGGCAAAGTAATAATCACTTGTATGCATGTAATGCATTATATGAATAGTCTATTGATACTTTTGGCATCTTTTAACCGAAAGTTGTATTTTTGATTATGTTTGCAACAGGCTGTGATGACATTAGTGCAGCTGATGTAGCATCGTTACTGAGGGAAGCAATACAGATTGGTCAGTCCCCTAGCAAATGACAGTTGTTGCCTCGGCCAGAAGCATGCATCATCTTCTGAAATGAACAGTTTCATATTGTGATGTCTATGCATCTTTTTGGAAATTTTTTGATTTTGACTTATTTTGTGGCCAAGTCATGTTAGTTAATCCAGCACACTTTCATTTGGCAGAAATCTATTTGATTACACTGCTAGAATAATGATGTGGTTATCGTCGTATTTTAGGACTTTTTACACTTATTTTAGACTGTAGTTAATATGAAGATGTGTAAAAGATGATACTGGTGTCACTGAGCTCATTTGTATTCCTATCCAGAGGCGAGGCGACTAATAGCTTTAATGTCACTCATGGTTTGTCATTTAAATTTGTCCTACCTGTTAGCTTCGTACAAGTATGGCCTAATTTCATAGCAGTACACTAGATGGCCTAAGTACCCAGGTGAATTGCAGGGCTGCAAAAATCACAGGTTTTTAAATAAAAATTTTAGTTTTTTTTTTGGTACGAAGACTGGACACGAAAGTACAAGCCAAAAGCGCATGAAAAATGTCCCATACTGTCATACACGATGGTGCTTTCTCCTTTTCACAGACTACAGCATGAACAACTGCAAGCATTACTTTAACTGGTTATGAGACTGAAACTGAAAGGCAACAATTGTGTTTATAACTATTAAGTGAGTGACTGGCAGTGAACAATGAATAAGATAAAACTCAAGAACACTGATTACCATGTGTAAAATGAAGATGAAGTTGAATCTAAAAAATCACAATGAAAATATGAATCTGAAGTTTATTTAATAAATTAACGATAAAAATAAAAATAACCTAAACTTTACTTCTGCTGAGGTTTTTTTAGGTTTTTGAAAACCTAGGTTTTTAAAACCCATTTCTACAGCCCTGGTACTGAATCGTGATTTGTACAGGGTGGGCTAAACAACGTACAAAATGTGAATCTTGGAAGCAAATGTTTAGAATCTGTTTTTAGTATCGAGTGACAAAGCAGTGAACAGTAAAGACCTGTCTGCGCTGGCACAGGGTCATTGCGTTGAAAATAATGTTTTATCTGTTCCTATTGACTAGAATTCCCTTAGGTGGGCTTACTATACAGATGTAGAATGTTGGAATTAACAGCTATCTTCTCCAGCCAAGAATGTCGACAGGCACTGTACACATCGCTATATGAACTCGGTGAAGCTATCTGAGCCGGTCTTTAATCACTCACTGACTGTCTACCCTGGTGGCATCCACCCTCTTCATCTGCTGCATAACGGAGAATGAAAAGCCAAAAGAAGAGCAGTATTAAAGCTATATTTCTTACAGCTGAAAAGAGCTGGTTTACCATCAACACACTGCACTTTTATACTAGTGATAGACTTGTAGCTGAATATGCATTGCCGATATTGCATCTGAACAAGTATGAAGGAGAGCATTGGCATTGGCTGGTATTCATAATAGTTCTGTGTAGTTCCTTTGATATGCTGGGATGGCAAAGACGAAAATTTCGTTTGAGGACAGTGGGGGCTCAGACGTTTGACTGGGAGCCGTGGCCCTCTGGCCTCCCTTATAACCGCCACTTAGCAGTAGTGGAGTGGACTTTGCAAATTCGGAAAACAAATTCCTGACTTTTGAAGTTCTGACTTTTTCTTCACAAGACTACCTTTCTTGTCCTTAACTTAAGGAGTCTCAAGACCAAGACTCAGACTACATCTCCGGTGAATAGGACTGCAACCGGCAATATGTGAGCGCTGCAAGAGTGGGTGAGCCTGTAGCTACAGTGTATCAGGCTCAGCAGTTCACAGTAACCAAGATCTGCTGAAGGTTATCTGTCAAAGGATATGACAGAGTTGGAAGTTCAAACATGAAGACTTGTGGTCGGTATCTTTGTATGGTGGCACACAACGCATCTTGATTCTTGTGTCTTGACGTAGCATGAGTTGTACGACTGTCTCTGTGGTCACATGGGTGAACCCTGCAAAAATGGTTGAAGTGATCGATATGCCATTGGGGGAAAACTTGTGTGGCCCCAAGGAACCAATTATAAGGGTACACATGGGCACTACCTGTGGCATATATGATTGAATGATTTGTGTTTGGTGGTGATGCAGGCTGTCTGTAACTTTACTGTAGCAAGGTAGTTTGACGCATGGCTCAGGTAAAGTACAGAATGCTATATAGTGCTCAACCCACTCTTTCTTAATGAACAAATTTGGTTAAAATTGATGCAGTAGTTTGCTGCTACACTATCCTCTCACCAAAGGGCCCATTAAGTGAAAATGCTATCCCAACATCTTCACTTAATGGGCCCCTGGGGGAGGAAACAGGAAGTACTTAACATATTATACAATGGCAACTGCAGGCAAGGACCAAATAACCATGGATGCAATCAGTTAGGCCAAACGTGCACAGTGCACAGAAAATTTGATAAAGTTCGGCTATATAGTTTGCAAGATATGTGGGTTGACGTACTTACTCATTTACAGATAAACATACATGTTTATCACGATACTTTGCAAGGTATCGTAACAATACCACAATAATCATAATTCGGGAAAAGTTTCCGCAATTTAACGTAAAAAATCATATTTCCGGAAATCAGTTCAATTCAGTTTGATAATCTCTTAAACCAAGGTTCTCAGAGGAGCTGCTTGCTGGAAGCGGTGGGGTCTTAGGCCACACCGGAACTGTCCTTTGGATACAATCAATAATAGTTAGGAATTACAATCATCAGGAGACTCCTAGTGATTGCAATTGTGGAGTGGTGGACGTTGGAAAATCAGTATTGGCCTCGGCATGCTGCCGGTTTTGCAGCAGCTCGGAGATCATGCAGTTAAATATTCTATGAATCAGTGCTATCGCTTCCGTCACGACTGTTGCTAATGAATATGGTAGGACAAGGTATCGAATTTTTGTGTATTTATGAAACTTTTATGAC
>Ga0209782_1001439_pt1 | contig 12396 bp, 9 predicted proteins | sample WorMetmaBAHAMAS1_FD_187390 | JGI IMG/M metagenome (GOLD analysis project Ga0209782, IMG submission 187390) | Marine gutless worms symbiont microbial communities from Max Planck institute for Marine Microbiology, Germany - Inanidrilus... | ecosystem: Host-associated > Annelida > Digestive system >... | reverse complement strand
CGTCAGCGACATCTGACGAGCAGCGGCAGAGTTAGCCGACCAGCCGCCACCTAGCGAATGCACGCGACAACCGAGAATGAGCACCGCTAAGTGACAGTCTCTGGACCAAGCCAGCAGCAGCAGCAGCAGCAGCAGTGCCACAAAGCCCGGAGCGAGCTGCTCATCAGATGATGCGGCGCCATATCCAGCTTTAATCTTCCACGCTCCGACATCGGCTTTTGCCGTCGTCGCCTTTCATCGCAAAAGCAGATCGCCGGTGTGCGTCCTTCTTTAATCATTTCGGCAAGATCAAGAATACACATATTTAATGTTCTTTGGCAAGATTATTCAGTCACCGTCCACTACTCGCGCGCATACTCCACGACTAACGAGTACGGCCAATTTTGAAATTAAACGACATGAATAGACAGTAAAATAAAAATGGGCTACAATATGTTAATTTTTTGTCTTTTTAAATATCAGTTTTTTTTTCTAAAAATAATCATCTATAATAAATTCACTATAAAAGCATCGTTAAACCCACGCCAATGGGTGATTCAGTCACAAAAGTTATCTCGAAGACCAACAGCAAAATTTGGTGAAAATCACTAAAGAAAAATTATAATAAACCTGTCTGCTACCGGTAAATAATTTTCTAAATGAGGGAAACAGTCAGGGGATTTTTCCATGATCGTCGCCCGGACATAAACATCCCAGTCGAATGAGTGAATGTGATGTTCATATCAACCTCGTGTTTGCTGTATGGAAAGTCTATTGCCGACGCCACTAGACCGTCGTGTCGAATCGAGTCGAGACGGGCGGTGCAAATTGAAACATAAGAGACTGAAAGTTATGCAGGTTTGGATATCTCACGGAGGGTTGCTATGTCCCGACACTGATTTCAAACTATTCGGAATTGCTTACAACCTCTCACCACCCAAGTAGGCAGCAGAAACATTTCCCGATCTCTATCCGCCCAGCCAACAGGGGCGGTTCTAATAGGGACTAGAGGGACACGGCCCCCAGTCACTCAAAATTTTGTTGAGTGGAATTGGACATTTAATGATCATCATGCTGGTTTTAGGCATATGTCAAAAAGTCCATATTTAAACATATGACCGACATAATTTTTCCGATGACCCCCCTCCCTCTACAGACTGATGGCCCTTCATCGGTCCAAGGGTACCGGTGCTAGAACTGCCCCTCAGCAGACTCCCACTTTCTAGATCTGGCCATTCTTCCCCCTCCGAGTAATTTTTAAAAGGTGGATTGGTGCAAGCTGAAACTATTCGAGCTAATTCCGAAACTTGTACGATTTAGGGACCACTTGAAGTTAGATGGATCTAGGTCCGTGCTCCGTCTGGCTTGAATTAGTCCGAAAGTCCAGTCGACGTCTGCTTGCTGACTGAGTAAGTAAGTAAGAGAGTAATTTCGCAAGATGAACGTCTCGACGGAGTGACTCGTGGGCGGGACGTGTCGGGCGGTGGGCGTGGCCAAGCTGATTTATCACCTGTCAATCAGTAGAGGTTTGTTTACGGGTTCTAGTCACGCTGCCATGGAGACCGACGACGACACGCGCTCTTCTACCACAGAATCCAGCTGATACAACACAAGATACCGCTGCCGACTGGCACATTGTGGCAGATTCATTGGATTCCCGGATTAGGATACCTACAGAGAAGGACACCAGGCCCAGCCGGAACAAAAGACAAAATGGCCAACAGAAGAATATCTATTGAACACAAGAAGCATTTGAAAAATGTTGGGCCCATTCGCCACTGCGAGCCACTACATTGTCATTCATCAGATGTCGCTACTGTCGCATGCCGCCTGCGCATCGATGTCCACAACGACGACGACGACGACAACAACAACAACAACGACAACGACAACGCGTGACAGAGGGGACCGCTACGGCCGCATAGAATGGGCCCAAAAATGTGCATGGAGAGCCCGTAGCTGTAACGATGATGTGATCATCATGATGATGACAATAACAAGTAGTGGGGGGGGATTTTGGCGAAAGACCATATCGCAGTGGGGAGGCAGATGTCATGGGGGAAACTTTTATGGGACATGCGACTGCCTCTCGGGTCGTAAGACCGATAGGCGATGTCGCATAATACGCGTTGACGGCCGTCACCTGGTACAGCTGAACGTTAAATCGTATTTGCTAGGTGGCGCCAGTATGCACACCAACTCCAACTCCATGATTCTGGTTACTTGAGCCCATACCAGTCTGTCCGCCAAATGAGGTCTTGATCGGTTTAGCCGTTTTTGCAGGGTTCAGAATCGCGTCCGACAGACAGACACACAGAGAGAGACCAGACCGACCACGCTATTCCGTCTGCAGCTGTGTTGTTGATAAATCAAGTCAGCAATCTCCACTTTCTCCTCGTTGGCGATTTCACGGCTCAATCCCAGAGAGTCTTGCTCCAGGCTCCGGCCTGACGACCAACATGTCTCACAATTATCCGACATTCTGCTGACGCCGTATCGTATTACAACGTGACAGCCATACCGCGCGATTACACAGACGACGACGACAACGTCGACGAAATATGTGTACACACTTTCCGTTGACGTCATCGATTCGGACGTCGTCGGACGTCGGATGTTAGTCAGAGCGCGCGCATGCGCTGTCAAGACAACGGCGCTGACTTCCGAAGTCAATTTTCTGCGCCAGTTACGCCGTGGTGTTCGCTGCCAGAAACAGACACCGGAACACACGACCGACCCACAAGCAACAGACATGACACGGGTCATCTCAAAGTGACAATAATCGCAAGGGCATCGGTTCGGTGGCAGACTATAACAAGCTTTATTCGTCAATAAAGACAGCTGAACAGGCTAAAGGCTCGTCACACCGGATCAGAGCCGGGTTTAAGGGGGGCCCGGGCCCCAGGCCTCCCACCAATAGGGGGCCTCTCACCAAACCCTTCATATTTTTTCGTTCGTGATATGTGTCTTGCATTTTTAATCTTTACGCTTTTAATTGTGACGCCAAGTGAGCTGGGTCCCAGGCCCCCCACCAGATAAATCCCGCCCTGCACCGGATCCGGCACGGTACCGTATGGCACGGCGCCGTATGATGACATTCAATACCGCGCGGTGCCGTGTATAGTGCCGTCTCGTGCCGCATTCAGTGTTAAGGAACCTTAAGATACATGTATAGCTATAGATCGCATAATTCCGTCACACTGCGCTAACTTTAACCGTAACGTTCCAAAGTTTAACCAACTCCTCCCTCCACTTCCACCATAGACTACCTGATTGCCAAATGTTATTGGGCCCATTCCATGGGGCCATAGCGGTCCCCTCTCTCACGCGTTGTCGTTGTCGTCGTTGCCGTGGACATCGATGCGCAGGCGGCGCGCGACAGTACCGCTAGCGACATCTGGTGAATTGGCGTGAGGCGACTCGTTGTGGCGAATAGGCCCAATAGTTTTTAAATGCTTCTTGTTAAAATCTAGCCATCATTTTTTGAGTTATGCTGTTCACAAACGAACAGAATGCGGTCAAAGCAGAGTGAGTGAGTGAGTGAGTAGTTTCTTAACGGCACATCAGCACATTATAGGCTATTCAGTGCCAGCAAGTTGGAGATTAAAATCATGTAAACAATAGCAACTATAAAAAAGAAACGTAAGAGCAAGGCTATCAAGCTAAAATAAAACTGAGATGATAAACATCGCAGCTTATTATAAAAAAATGAGTTTCTGTAATAAAACCAGTAATATTCTGATTGTCAGGTCAAAGCAGGACCGCCGCCATTAGTGCCAAAAGAAACGAAGGCAATGGCCGTTATGTAGCCTATACAGCGAAAAATACTGAAATATAAGATCACGGGGTCATAACCGTTAATAGTACAGCAAATAAAATCTAAAACAGCATCAATCTAGCATACTCGACGTTACTGCTGTCCACACTGTTCTCGTATAATTTTCTCTTAGTGAGTTTTGTGTAATGGTTATTTTGCCGCGCGACGCTATGATAGCGCGGTATGCCGTCGTCATGTGTCTGCCTGTGCGAGTGTCCGTTAAGCTTAAATTCCACGGAACCGACACGGACACCGACACCGACATCCTCGCCGACTTCAGCGCGAGGATCCTCGCGCGGAAGTCGGCGCGCGCCGGGCAGTCGGCCTGTTGCGGCGCGCGCGGCCCGTTCAGCTCGCCGACTTGTCCGCGGACTTTTGTCCGACGCGCGCTTTTCCTCGCGAGGATGTCCGATGGGGATGCGCGCGTGTACACGTGTACATGTACTGTACATAATAAATTATCGTGTGCACGTTTACAAAATTACACGATAGGCGCATCCATAAAGTCCGTGTCGGTGTCGGCGTCGGTGTCGGTCCCATGGAATTTAAGCTATACGCCCGTTATTGTATCGAAACGGCTAAACCTATGATTCGAACGGGATTACCCCATACGAGGGCAACAAACGCAGATGGAGTAGGTTAAAATTGGCCACTTTCGACGAATAACTTGTTGTAACTCGAAAACGGTATAGTTTCTATTAAAGTTGAATTGTATGTGCTCTATCGAATGGTTATGTTGCAGATAACCTTGGTGACCCATAACCCTCAAATCACACCAATTTCTACATTTTGCGTCACCTTTCGTATCCTCGTAGTGGGTGAACATAGAGATTTTAAATTTGGTTACAGGTTGATCGTAGCTAGTCCCATCCTATGGATGACAAACCGTCCCTACATGGAGCGTGGTTACGTCACGTGACCTGTTTTAAATTTTTGTAGTCCCATCTATATCTCAAGAATTGCTGAAGCTAGAGCTGTCAAATTTTGCACACAAGGAGATTATATAAAGTCTTGCCAAATAGATGACAAATCACCCCCGAAAGGGCGTGGTTGGGCTCACGTGACACATTTTGCATGCGCATGGGCAACTGTGGACTTAGAAAAATTTCGCCATGGCACGCCGTTAACTGAGGTCGACAATGCCGTCGACGGCGGACATTTGTTTCTCACACATATGACGGTAGACGCCAATGTTGCTTATACAGTAAGACTCAAGCTCCATCAGTCCGATTTGTCACTGTATTTGTTGCAAATGTGCTTGTATAGGCCTAATATTATGTCCACAACAAATCAACCAAGCGGAGTCTGAGCATCAGCATGCACGTAAGTGCTAATAACCGACATAGCTGTGTGGTAATGTGCTTTAAATAGCGCTAGCTCTTGTTACCTGCTAATACAACCGGCGTGCAGCACGATATTGGCGATTTTGAGTGATGCAGCGTCGCGCGGTCCGTCCCGTTAGCAGATATGACCTATGCTTATTCCACGATATTACCGTAAATCCTGAAATAGACGCTACGTCTGAAATTCATGCCAGGTCGTGATTTGCTGGCATATTGCAGCCTGTACGCCCGGCCGGGGCTATAGCATAGACCCTACACGCAAGCCGGCAGCATGCACATTATTCTACAGTCGGCCTCAGGCCTGTATAAATTTCACAGTCCAGACCCGGCTTCTATTTCAGCATTTACAGTACTTGGGCCTCGGGTCCTCTGGAGACCGGAGGAACCGCATGAACCCGTCCATCTCGGCTATTGCTGGACGTGGTTTATGTATTGTGTGTCGTCGGCTTTACGACGCATGCTGTCGACCACAGTGCAGAGAGAAGATCCAGGAAATAACAGCCATTGTGACCGCAGCATGCACGCAGCGCTTATCGGTGTAGTGAGGGGCAAAGCGGCCGTGGGACACGCAGTCGACGGGCACAGTTATAAAACGGATGGATATATGGGCGTAGGTTGCGTCTGACCGAACAGCGCTCGTTCATCATACTCAGGAGTAGGTACGACTCGCCGATGTTGATAGCATTGTAATAGTCGGGCATCGGTCTGCCGTGTGCTTGGCGAACACCTCGCGCGCGCGCGAATGTTGGCGCTAAATTGTCGGTTTGAGGCTGATGAATGGAAGCGTTCCGTTCTGCAGAGAACAGTCTATAGAAAGGAAAAGACGTTGCGTGCAGAGCACTGGACGAGCGATGGACGTAGGCTGTAGACCATGCACGCTACACCGGCTAAAATATCCACCACGTCATAGGCGCACGCAGAATTTTAAAATGGAGAGGGGGGGTTGAAAATCCATCCATCGCTTAACAAGATTTTCGGAGAACGGTTGGGCTTATCACTCTACGACTTCCTACTTCATATAAATACAATACGATAAACATTATCAGTCGTCGTCGTGACAACACATCCAAATGTGAGAAAACGAGATAAAATGAGATGTTTTAGCTGTAAGCGTAGTGTGACTATTTGGTCATTTTGACCAGATTTGCTCAAAACGGGGTGGTTTTAAAGCCATTTACGCTACCGTTCGTGAAACGGAACCCCACTAACTTCTGTGCCTCCCTGTACGTACGCGACTGGATGATGTAAAGGTCTCTCATGCCGTGGACAATGGTGCCTTCTCATCTGACTAGTGCAGATTATACTTAAACGTGCACAGCGGCCACCGATCAGAATCAAGTCGACGCTGCGTGGTTGAGTCAACTCGATCGATATGAAATTGTCTTCGGTAGTCGTCTGTCCAGTACCGCAAGCAATCATGCCACGTGACAGACTCGTCGAGTCGTCGTGTGAGGTCTTTAAAGTGAAGAGCCTAATAATGTGGCGTGGTGGTGTAATAGTTAATGCGCTGGCTTGCTACTCAAGAGGTCACGAGTTCGACTCCAGGACGTTACACTGCTAGGTAGCGAACTTGGGCCAAGCAGTATAATTTGGTACCAGGCGTAGGGCAACAATGTTTTGCGTCTGGGAAGGTAGCCGTAGGTCTGGAGTCGCACTGGCCACGCGTCACAGACTTAAGTGGTTTACTTACCTACGCTAATAATTCGTGTATTCAAAGTGAGTAAAATTTTTAAAAAATGTTTTATTTGCCATTGCGTGTCGGATGTCTGACGTTAACCTTGATGGCCGATTCTGACGGAATACACGCGAAAAATAACTAAATCACCGTCCATGGTTATTGTTGACATTAAGCTATATGTTAAAGTCTGTAATTTAGGGCCAAGAAAATGTCTAGGGTGCAATCGATTAAGTGATTATAGCTAGCGTTCGTTCGAAGAACAGGATTTGAATATTTTGTCGCGGAAATATTCGAACGTTCAAATAATCGTTACAATACGGTACTTTTTAGCAACCACAAAACAGCGTTGATGCGCGCCAAAAATCGTTCACAGACTGTCTTAACACACCACGCATGAATAATATGTCACAGCATTACAACATTACAGTTATTAACTTATTACTGTTTTCATCATTAACTCATTGTCATGTTTTATTACGTCTTGTAACAACAAAACAGTTTCAAACAAACGTAAACAAAACGAAAGACGGCATTAAAAAACCGCAAGTGAAATTCTATACAAAATGGCAGAAACAGAGCGGAAATTCAATGGTTTAAGCTTGTGATAGTATGAGCCAAAATAATATTTGAATCGAAATACACGCGAAAAATAACTAAATCAATATGTTAGATAACAGGTTAGTGCCTTAATGATCACGTTTTCGCTCTCGCTTGGTTGCGTGGTAAGACACGTTACGAGTCTGAAATAGTAAACTGGCTTCATTACGACGATATCTATTCCGGTATATACAGCCGTTGCGTAAGATGAACAGTTTCTACTAGCGTGCAAAGAAACCGAACTACATGTACATTATGGCCTACTCTTCCGACGCATTCGTCTGGAATCACAATGAAAACAACCCCGATGGCGGCAAAAGATGATTATACACGCTGCTGCTGACGATAGGGCCCGTCAGTAAATAAAGAATATTTACCCCAGATCCAGTTTTAATCGATATTTAGTAAACTTCCGGTTATAAACAATACGGTTGTAATCATAACAGTTTGCGTGAAAGCTGCAAATTCTACATTTTTAGTCACAAATGAAAGGACAAAATAGGCTGAGTGATCGAGGTATTATTTATACAATTGTTTTGTAAGGTAATTTTAAAGATTGTTGAAGACTAACCGTAACATGGTGCATTAAATGTTGCATTGACGCCTGTACTAAACTTACCGTCTTTCACCGGAAACAGAAATAACATAGATATATTGTTATATAACTGACGCGCCCTATTACGCTGGGAGCCACACGGCCAAAATTCATCAAATTTTACGCATGTTGCCTGTGGCCGTGGCTCTGTCCTCGTCTGATGGCCGCGTTGCGATTATCTTATGTACTTACAGTTTTGTGAATGACGACATAAGTTCAATCTTACCAGCGCCAATTGTCATATTTTCAATTTTTGTCCTACGGCGAGTTAAAGCTGGCATTCCACGGCGCCGACACGGACACGGACACCGACACCGACACGGACTTCCTTCTCGCAAGGAAATCGTGCGTATCGGACGTAAGGATGTATAGACGTGTCGGGCGAGTCGGAGTCGGAGTCGGAGTCGGCGTCGTGGAATGCCAGCTTAACGAGACACTCCACGGGACCAGTTCCTCGCGAGGATTCTCGCGAGAAAAAAATGGTCCCGTGGAATTTAAGCTTTATGCATATTTCCAAGCGGCGAACGTACAGCAGCTCGAGATTCTAACCAACTTTTGCTGAACAATAAAGATCAGCAAGTACTCATTGTGAGTTGCGGAGCGAAGTTTTCTCAATATTTCTATGCCTTGTTTCCAACTTGGATAGGTCGGGCCGGATCCGCTGTCCAAAATGTTAATAAATAGGCTTATGCAATGCGATGCGTACTTTCAAGAAATCGATCGGTGATTACCGCACGACGCTATGCTAGCGCGCTGAATGTTGTCGTTTTGTGTCCGTATACATAGGCGGAGTTTGAGGAGGAACTTTGGGGGCTAGGGCTCTGTCAGAGGGTATGGGGGACGGAGTCCCCCAGCGGGGTTCATGGTGGAGCCCCGGTAGAGGGTCTGGGGCACGAAGTCCCCCAGAAGCTAAAGCATTTCTGCATATACATAATACAACGATAAATTTTGCCAATACGTAGAAGGACATGGCACCACTGAAGTTATTTCATTTTCATCAATTGCATAGCCTTTATTATTTTCACAAAGCATTTTACTTTCATCTTGGCTCATGGGGGCTTAGCCCCCTAGCTCCTGATAAACTCTGCCCCTCCGTCTGTCTGTCTGACTGTTCGTTACAAATTGATGTTCTACTAAAACGATTAAGGATAGGATCGTGCACTCAGTGCAGTACGATAACTTAGACTGATGCTACTGTTAAAAGCTTGATGGAATTCAAAGATTGGGTCATCTCTAGTTGTAATTTTTGGGTCGGGTCGGAAAAGGGGTTGGGTTAGTTAGTTAGTAGATTGGATCAAGAAGACTGGACCTGCATCAAACTCTGTTGTGACCTTTAGTTATCGGTAAAGCGAGGGCGAACCAGGTCAAGGCAAGTTTTAACGAATGGGTCGTCGACAAAATCCCAAATTTACATCACCTTTGGGTTTAGGCAGGCTCTCAGCAGGTCCGGGTCCCATGAGAGGTGGGCAAGGTTATACTTGAGATTGTGCGTCGGAACTCCCTAAATGCCTGCACACAATGGACATCAATCACGTACGCCAGCAGCAGCAGGGGGGATAGTCAGTGCGCAGCTCGGAATACGTGTAGTCTTGTAGTAATTGGACACCGTTGACAACGCGCCTTCTCTCTGTTATGCTGCCCAGAACCGTGCGGTCTACGGATCGTTTTCCTCGCGGACTCCGCTCCGCTACCATTTACATCATCATCATCATCATAGACATTTTTAAAGTGGCCTAAACAGTTAAAACTATTGCAAGGACCACTGCATGCTGCGATAGATATTACTTTAAAACTGTAAATATTTTAACTATTCTTTTTCCATTCTCTCCCTCTTTTTCTCCCTTCCCTATTCCAGCTAAACGATTTGTGGGAGCGTTAACCTCCTCTATGGGGTGGGAGAAAGCTCCGGCCACAAACACGTTTTGATGCATTTTGAGCTCAAAATCGCGACTTGAGGCAACAGTTTGGATATTTATTTTCATGCAGTCATCGTGCCCTTTATGTAGCCAAGAAGTTGGGGAACGGCGTTCCCCTTTTAAAAGTGTAGTGGGCACTTTTTAAAAAGTATGGGACGACGTTCCTCGCATTATACTTAACTTGAGCACGTGTTAAAACACGAGGAAACGTTCACTGCATGTATCTTAATACAAACGGGACTTGACGAAGAAACATCATGATGATTCGTACAACGCCATTGCAACCAATCCAAACCTTCAACCAATCAGTAAAGGAGCTTTCTTATCACAAATCTTACTTTACCGCATCTGATCTCACCTTAACAGCTGACCTTTTTCATCTGAACTAAGTGCGTTGTGATTGGTCGCAGCCACGGCGAACTGGATCGCTTCACGGCCGTTCAGTTGAGATAAAATGAAGTCAGCTGCGTTGAGGTTAGGTAGGTGAGGTGAGCAAGGTAGACGGGGTGCTGATCTCTCTTTTTAGCGCGAGATGTAATATGTACATCTCGCGCTTATGCTACGATGTCAGTGTCCGTCTGTCTGTCCGTCTGTCTGTGACGGAAGTGCATTGGCGCATTATAGCTAATTTAGGTTTCAAATTCCAATCCCACTTTACCGCGCATTGCTGCTCGCCGTGCTGCTTGCGGTCGAATCATCTCGCGCCATGCTAGCCAGTGCTAGGTCTCTTGTTTAGGTAAGGTAAACCACTAAAGCTTGTGACGCATGGCCAGTGCGACGCCAAACCAACGGTTACCTTCCCAGTCGTAGTGGATCGTAACATGAATGATCCGCCGGCCTGTGACGCGGCGACGTCATCAGTCAGTTGACGACGGCAATCTCGCTATGTATTTTGACAGGCTTCGTGTCCAAGCGAGCCAGTCCCTCGAGGGCGTGGAGCTGCTAGTCGCCGGCTAATTGCAGCAAAACATGACTTGACTGCCTGCAGACAGCACTGAGGCCGTCACTGACATCGCAAATGCTGTCTCTCGCAACTTTCGGCTTGACTGATCGCGTTAAGCTTTAACGTCCCAGTCGACACAGAGTAGACAACTTTGGAGATGCTTTTCCCAGCCAATCTCTTGGTTAGTGCCGAGAAAGCACAATCAAAACCAGGACGGACGAGGGCCTGCTCTCGTCTGCTCGAGGTGATGTGGTGTGACGTGACATCGCAAATGAATCGCCTTCCGCAGGTGTCCTCAACGTTCTCCGTCAAGTTCTCCGAAACCGTCAAGATCTTATTAAACAGTACATGTACTGCTGCTGCACTTCCGCGGAGGTGTTTATAGTACGGGTTGCAGGGCCGGATTTAAGGGGGGCCCAAGGGGCCCGGGCCCCAGGCCTCCCACCAACAGGGGGCCTCCCACCAAACCCTTCGTTTTTTTTCGTTCGTGAAATGTGTGTGTAGGCAGGCCTACATGCATTATTTTGTTACTTACTAGTCTTGCATTTTTAATCTTTAGGCTTTTACAGTCTCCCACTTAGTGACCACAAGTGAGCTTGGCCCCAGGCCCCCCACCAGTTAAATCCGGCCCTGACGGGTTGACTAATATAAAGCAAGGATTCTTACCAGAGTAGCCACCTAGGGGTGTAGGAGGCATTTCTTGGGTGCACCGGCTGGGCGTGTGGCGCGGCGGTGTAATGGTTAGAGCGTATGACTAGCGACTCAACGACCGTCAAGATCTTATTAAACAGTACATGTACTGCTGCTGCACTTCCGCGGAGGTGTTTATAGTACGGGTTGCAGGGCCGGATTTAAGGGGGGCTAAAGCGACTTCCGGTGTGTCCCTGTCAGATAATGACTTTGGCACATCACACACTTCTGTCACCTAGCAGTATAAATTGGTACCGGTCACAGAACGATGATGCCCTACGGTTAGGAAGGTAACCGTTGGTCTGGCGTAGCACTGGCCATGCGTCAAAGGCATTAGTGGTTTATCCATCAACGAATCCAAAGCCTAATTAAGGCAAATAAGCATTCCGCCTACACTCCTCTAAATTGTATCGCACTCTTTACATACCCACAGATGTAAAAAAGACTTAAAACGTTGCAGAAAAAATATTAATAACGTTAAAAACGTTTAAAACGTGATACAAACGTTCATCAAATTTTTAAGGAGTGGAGAGACACTGAGCAAGTGACAACAAAGACGTAAAATAAGTAAATTAACGCAAGCAAAATATATAGCCCGGTCGGCCACTTAGCCGAGCGGGCTAAAATAGAAATGCGTAGCAAAGCCTGTCGTATAGCCTGCTCGGCGCCGTAGTGTCGCCCCCTAGCGAAAAAAATGTCGGTCATTTAGATAAAATATGCAGTTTTTGGCATAAAACCAACATACACCGTGTCTCAAAAAAACGACAATGATGTAGCACACTATAACTTCAACGCACATTAACCGATTTTGGTAATTTTTTGCAGAGATGTTGCTGAG
>Ga0209782_1001438_pt1 | contig 12397 bp, 4 predicted proteins | sample WorMetmaBAHAMAS1_FD_187390 | JGI IMG/M metagenome (GOLD analysis project Ga0209782, IMG submission 187390) | Marine gutless worms symbiont microbial communities from Max Planck institute for Marine Microbiology, Germany - Inanidrilus... | ecosystem: Host-associated > Annelida > Digestive system >... | reverse complement strand
TGACCCAGACATCAGGAAGTAGTAACTATTATTCTTTATCTCCCCTTAACCGCCTTGTCCAGTCATATGGCTTCCACATTTCGGCAACATGAAGCACCTTTCGTCTTTGCTCTTCAAAAGGTTCTCTGCGTGGCTTTCTCCATAACCGTGGCTCCAAGTCAAGCATGCCTCCAACAACTTCCTAATATCACACATCATTGTTTTGGCTCGTTTTTTTTGTACAACAAACACAAATGTATAAAATATAACAAGAATAGAAAATACTATGATTTCTGAACAAAAGCACCAGAAAATATCCATTCAGAGTCAAATTCTTTAATTGTGGAAAGTGATAAACAACATACTCGGCCAAAATATGACGGGAAAGACTTCTCATCTTCAATGACATGTGCAAATCCACCTTCAGCACCAAAGTCGACACTAAAGTATGCAAAGCCTTTAGGAACCTACAATGACACCAAGTAAACAGTCAAAAAACTAAAACTGGTTGGATTCACAGGTTTATAATGTACAAACAAGAGAGAAGTTTCAAATATCTAACTGACTGTTCATGCACATTCATCACTGCACATAGGCCACACTATGCAGCAAAAAATTGCTTACTTGTAATAAGTATAAAATAACTGAGTCTATGTTGGGCCAGATTCCAGAAAATTAAATAGATAACTAAAATAAATTTCCAAATTTAAAAAGTACAAATATGTATTTAAAGGTAAGATGGCAACCTGCAATAATTTCGTCTATCTTGTAGAATTTACAAGACATAGCTGCAATTTATGCAAAACCACAACATTTCTACACTCTATCCTTTCCATTTAATGGCTGGAAGATCATCATCATCGCAGGAACTTATAAGACAGCCCTTACAAAAGCTCAGCAGCGCCACACAACTAAACAGAAACAATATATGATTTTCTATTTGTCTTCCATTGTAACTATGTCTATCTTGCACCGTTTCTGAGATATTATCGCTTATTTCCGAAAATTTAAGTCATCACGTGACTGTGACCACGCCCATATTACGTTGTTTTAACAAAATAGCAGCTTTTGACAGCAAGTATCATGCTTAGCATAATTCCGCTACAATAACATGTGATAAAAAACTATTAAATTTGGTCATAAAGTTACCGATTTTCTTATATCTTTCTGCCTGAGATCAACCAGCTTCTTGTTATCTGACCATTCTTTTTCACACTCCTGAATTGCCTTCTGCACACACATGTACCAACTAAGCACGTCAACTTAAGTGGCAGTGCACCTATAAACAACTTCAGCAGCACTTGCACATTAAACCGGTACTATTAACTTACTTCAATAACAGTAAAGGTTGTTAAATGGCCTGTACTCATGTATAAATCAGTGCATTTTGCAAATAAAAGGTGTCGCTATACTAGTACAGAAGCTGCATGCCTTTTAAAAGCTGATAATAATAACAGCATGAAAAAGGCGCTGGTAAACAGTACTGGCATGCACCATCACAAAAACACCGATCTAAAGTAGCCAGCACAACTACAGTATTTATTAGAAATGTGGTACAGAGGACTGGATATATAGGTGTGTTCAGATCGTTTGGCTAAAGATAGCCCACCACAATGTATGGGGTCCCATATTTCCACAACATTCTGCAGGACATCCACAGACACAGATAAGCATCACTAAATAGCAGAAAGTAAGAGGATGTGATTGCCAACGCCAAATCCAAGCACAAATTTGTATTGAATATTGCCCGACATCTGTAAATCCAGTGCTGAATGTGTATTGTGCAACACTGCAGTAAATGCCACAGTTCAGATTATAATCACCGACACACAGACAGCTGGCCACCTTGAAGTATATCGGTGCCATATCTCCAACTTCTTTGGGAAGTGGAACGCACTCGATGACCATGTGCGGGTATCGCTTCAGGTTGGTACATGTTTCCATGAATACACAGTCGTCACCTCGGTCGCCAAACATGCGTGTTAAACCTTTCCTAAATATCTGCACACAACAATCGCATAACCAGTGTCAATATGATCTGATGACTCGCTATGATCAGATGTCCCACAATAAACATTGTTTACAGCGCCGCGAACACGAAGGACCGTTCATCGATTAAAACATGCATCAGTTGTGAAAAGTACACTAAATCTCACACGTAGAACATCTAAGTAATGTGTGCCAGTGAATACCATTCAAAGTCAAAAAGTAAGATATCCAAAGACTGATAACAATTTTAAAAATAATTTTAAAAATTTAAACAACACCAGAAATGATGTAAGCCTACCTATTGCTCTCTGATGCAGAAATAATTACGGTCAACACAATTTGATGTAATGGCATTAGCTAGGTGACATCACAGTGACCTAACTACAAAAACTGATATTATCAACCAATAAAGCATGCCACTCACAAGTTTACATTTTTAAAATTTCATCACATTTAAAGTGGAGTATGATTACTACAGACATTCAATACTCGTATACTATGGAATGGTGCTCAATGAATGTGAAGGACCACAGACAAATGCACACAAAAGCTATTATCCTATTTATAAACACTTGTGATTCAAAATTAACTTGGTAAAAGCAGTACACATGAACATGTGAAAACATGGCAGTATAACTGCAGAAATCAGCTAAACTTGTAAAAGCATCTGTTTTACAGGACAAACCTTGATTTCATCCCATACATCCTCATCAACAACAGTTGCCTGCACGACATGCTGCATTGGTACAAGGAGACAGTGACCGTCGTTCATCGACTGATGATGCGGAACAATCAGACATACCTGCAACAACAACAATAATTCACTAAACAATACACAACGGCAAATACAGCTGATTTCACTTTCCTGGCATAAACTATGAGTAATTACAGCAAACAAACATCTATAGCAGAATAAAGCATAGCTTCGGAAACTGACACAAAGAACTACGCCTAAATTATACAATTAATTTCACGCCTCTGTCTTAGACCCACCAAAAATGTATAAAATGCATACCAGCTTCTTAAACTCTACATAATACTCAACGATGACCAGAAACAAAAACATGCTAAATGAAATCATCAGCTGACACAACAAACTTTTACCTTCATGCCAATGGCAACTATAAGATGTTTAGGAATGTTGCTGAAACAATAAGGACACTTGTCCAAAGCTGACGACATCTTTTTGTGTTCTGTAACAATGTTACAACAGTTACATACTGCATCAGTTACACGATGCATAATTTTTACCCAAAAATTTTTTTTAAAAAATACGGGGACATTTTGTCAATGCCAACAAACTTAATGAGTAAGCAGAATATTAACAGTAAAAATCACGACTTTTACTTACTTGCATATCTCATCTCACCAGCATTCATCAGTCACAGGCATGATAATTCCACTGCAAGTTCTGCATGAATTTATAACAAGAACTGGACTATATCAACTAACATGACTATTCTGAAATAGGTTTGTTGCAGATGATGTACACCTTGATGACAGCTAAATATGACTCGTACAGCACAGACAGTTTAAAAAAAACACATAGCAAAAGTATTAGATAATGTACAGTAAATAAAGAATGACAAACCTATGATAGCCAGTTGTCGTTCTCGACTTTCAATGTGTGACTGCGATTGTTTGTGTGCAGCACGATCAAGCAGCGCATCGTCCACTTGAAAGTCTTCGTCGGTTTGGCCAACGCTCTGATAAACAGTTAATCATCTGAACACACTCGTTGCATCAACAATGAACACAAGACCGCACTGTGTTATCAACATCAACAGACATAACTGACTCATTGAATACTTTCAAGACAAACAGCACATTATTTATTATTTTATTTTTTATATTTTAGCATAATATGCCCACAGTTAAGCTCACTGTGTTCTGACAAAATGTTTGCTAATCTAATTACATTTGAAATATGGTGTATACAAGTTGCACGAATAGTACCATGCAGTGTTTATAAAACAAGTAAAGTGTGGTGAAACGATATGTCCCCTGTCAATGACAGTTTGATGTAGGGCATATCAATGCAGCCACCAGGCAAATGATCCGGATGTGGTGCCGTTGACAGCTTCATTGCTGTTTCAACCAATTCTGGTAGCCGTATGGCCATGCTGCCTAGTGGGCCCGACTTCCGGCATAGGGTTTCCTATTAGTGTTCCACAGTAACCGTAGAAAATGCATTGTTTTGGAGCTACTGGCATGGTACAGACAGAAAGATGGATAGACCAAAAAACTGCTTAATGACACCTCACACTACAGTAGGATAAGGGGAATAAAAATACTGACTACAGAAGAAAAGAAACTGCGATTCTCAGTAAAGGGACATACGTCTTTGCCATAAATGGCAAATGTACATTAGGTTCATCTCCCATGGCCACAATTTGGTGGCATTTTCAGGTCTTCTTGAGTCAGTGAGCAAGCGCGTTGCCATTGGTGTGCACAGCACAATGAACAGTAACAGTAAACAGTGGCATCGAGAATATACGGCAAAGTGACATACCCGACTTGCAAGTCGTGCAAACATGCGGTTCTGGTCCTCGGCAGTGCCAAGTTTTTCACGCTCAATCTAAACACATGTACTACAAATACTATACTCAACTGGGTATGATTTTAAAATACCATATAATGTGTTGCAACTTAAATAAAAGGGGATAAAGAGACAATGAAACACATGCAATTAATATTAATTTAATTAAATTTTGATAAAAAAAGGTATGGATATAAATGATTCTGATGTCATACAGCCAACATAATGGCAGCAACAATCTACCGTAAAAAGTTACACAATGAAAAAAGGATGACGCCAGTCAACTAGCATCTTGAAAAACACAGAGCCACACAAAAACTGTAATAAATGATACACACAAAAATAAATAATCTGGAAAAATTTCACAGTTGTGCAATGCCAGTAGTACCTGGTAATAATTTTTTAAAATCATAAAACATTTAAGATTTTTCACCATGGCTTGAAGACTGTAGCTATCGTCGTCATCAAAGTACCGTTGACGGGATCCAGAAGATGAATGTGTGGCAACCTAGTTGAGAATACAAACAGACATTATATACACACCAGTCACAACAACACACTACATGCAAAATATCACACTGAATTGCTCAAGTCAAAAATAATTAATTAATAGCAATAACTGAGAGATGTAGCCTGAAGTAACGACCTTCTGGTGCTATACAAAGTTTATTATCATTATTAAAAGCTACACACAGTGAATATTCAAATGAACTAGTATTGCATGCTGTAGTGTACACTGTGCTAATTGGTTCGACATTCAACTGCCAATTATACTACATGTAGTCCATGAACAATAAAACATGTGTTAGTGTGTATACACCAAGCCACATCAGTCAACAGTCTACAGTCAGTGTTTGTTTAATTCATCTATTTTTTCCAGAAATTACATTCAGTTTTTATTCCAGGTTAGGAACAGTCCCCAACATACAGACATCTGGATATTAAAGCAGCTGAATGCTATTATAAATGCAACAGATCGTTGAAAGTCTCATTCGCAAACAGTACGTATCACAAGCGCTGCCAGACTTACGCAATAAAAAATTACTTATGGTGAATTTGTCAAGACCACTTAATAAATTCCAAGTGCATATTTTTTCCAATAAACCCACGATCCATTTTAAAAATTTCTAAGCGATATGATGACATTACAAGCTTGCAATGTATAAGTAAGAAACAATGACTTTCAATGCCAAATAATCTGTGGATGCTTATGTTTTTAGAAATGTAAAATATCTAGTTTATTTACTTTTATGGTATTATGATCAGTATTCTTCGATTCTAATGGCAAAATCACTAAATATGACAAGAAAGTAGCTTAAAATGAAAACTCCACGCAACTTTTGGCTAAAGATTTGCAAAAACAATAGCCAATTCCATGCATTAGCCAATTCCATGATAAATTCAATGTACACAGAAAGCAGCTTTCCCAGAGCCCTACATATAGTAGAGGCAATTTTTACTTTAAAAAGTAACATATGTGAAAACTGCACAATGGAAACAATCAAACCTTATCTTTCTTCCGTCTTCCATGCTTTTGTTCCACTGCATGTTTTCTACCGGGCAGAGGTCGTGACATGCCTTGCCGGTCCGTTCGGCTTAAAACAACAACCTCACTTTCTTGTGAAGTTGACGTATTGTTCTTTGCATCTTGCTGAGACTTGGCACTGCGAGCCGCCTCCAACTGAGCTTTCAGCTGGCCAGCAAGATTCTGAAATTCACAATTAGTTATGAAAACACTGTACCAGTGCCAATAAGATTAGGGGTGATACCAGTTTTAAAAATGAGGGTAAAAGTACTACAAACTGGCATTCATTAACAAACCTGGAAATTTAAGTGTACCTCTTATTTTCACACAAAACTCCATATAACTGTCATCAAAAAGTCAGTACAGTGTGGGTGAGATGTGCTAAACTTTTTTTCCATGCAATCAACTGCATTGGTACGGCCAACCAAACTGGCAAAAACCATACGATTAACGGCCTCTTTCCCGGGATAACCTGTTACATGCAAATTCTCTCCATCTCATTGTAGTAAGCAAGCCAGCAGCTCATTACTTATGTTGATTTATTGACTCAACATAATTTAACACCTTAAAAGGATGTACATAATGCTCGATAGATTGTTGCTGTTTATTCACAGCCTTTGGCGGCATGTAAACCTAAACCAAGCGTTAACCATAAAAACTGCTCATATGTACATAATTATGTGTACATATCATGTCTACATATCAATGTGTACTACTGTGTACACAATGCAGTGTAGAGCAATTTTCCCACTTATTGTCCAGACAACCACCATTGCTCAGATGCTCTTTAGTGGAAGGTGGTGTGGTCGTGGTGACAGTAACTAACAGCTATTATTCTAAAACCCAAAACTATTCACCTGAGAATTCCACAAATTCAGAATTTTTCAACAATACTTTTGAAGGTCACCACTAATTTCTATGTTTTGAAACAACTCAAAAAAACCTTAAATACCCTATCAACAGTTTTTGCATCACTGATGGCAGCAAAGAGGTGCAGAACTAGTACATGACAAATCCAAATCCCCCTCCCCATATTTCATTAAGAACTAAGTACAACTCTTTTTCTCAAAGGAGAATGACAAACTCAAAATTCTAATGACCTCCTGTCTGACACAAATAGCTACAATGAAAACACAAATATAAACATCACTATTCCATCATCAATGCTTTCACTGGTGTTTTACGAGTGAACCTAAAAAAACCAGCACTGACTCTAATCAGTGACAATCACCTACAGGCATCATTCTCTGTTCATCTAACTTCAGTCACCACCATTATTACCTCTACACAGGCCCTCTGAGCTATGGCATCACTTCATCATATATCGCAAAAGGTAAGTGAAAAAAACCAGCACGCAAACCGAAACCAACAGTCGACCGTAAAAACTATTTCAAAGCATTGCACATGTTTAACAACAAAAACCGCACAGAACTTAAACTGAAAAAACATCACTAGCTGTGCAGCCGCATCAGCAGAGTGTTAACAGCCAATCTCTTAGTCACTGGGAAGGGTCCATTTTTGACCCCCCACAGAAATGATGTCCATTAACACATTGAGCGCGGATGCCTGTATTACTCATACGCGACGCGCGGCAGAAGCATACATCACGGAGCCAGTAGAGCTACTGTGGATAGCAGCAGCAGCAGCCGTCACACTGCTGCGTGAGACTTTGACCCCGACTATTTTAGGCCAACGGGCATACTACAAGGCATCTGAAACAGCTGATTGAAACTGCAGCATCTTGATATTTGTTACCGATGAGAGGCCATTGAGTAATTTTGCGGTGATTTGAACCCTCTCTCATCTCCAGGGCCACCGGCTGAATTCACACACTGAACACGCTCAGTCATCAGCAAGTACTAAGCTCTTGATAGCCATCAGAATGCGCCAAAATCTACAGATTTGAATGTCACATCTCAAAAATTTTCTGGGATAATGCCACCGACCTCTATACGGGGGAGGGCTTAGGCGCCCCTTCCCATACTCTATCCCCATAATTGCCTGCTATATGTATACATAACCAATCAGGCCTTGCCTGATTGGTTATGTATACATGCACGGCAATCACAAATACAACAAAAGGAATCGTAAACAGCACACTTCGCTCCTGCTCTGCAATGCACATTCTGTATTTGACGATCTTTATCACTGACAAAAAAATTTAGTTGAAATTGATATAGTAGTGCGGTGCCATTTGGCTCTCGCCACATAGCAATACATGTGATGTGCCATAGTCCCATTGTATAAAAACATGATGCCATCCACAAAACCGTTCAACATCGCCAAGTTAATACAAACTGTCCCTATCACTATCAGTATCGTCAAAGTATTCATCGTCTGACAGTTGTTGCAAAACTTGCACAACTGAGAATCGTTTTCGTGCCGACGCCATGTTGCACTGGGGCGACCTACTGCCCTCGTAGGCCACGAGTTATAAAATATATTATTTTATATTACATGACTCGCTAGATGGCAACACAGTACAAGGGATTAACAGGACGCGGAAATGTGGTTTACTGAGATGCTAGATGTGTGCTATGTGTCTCTGTACTGAAGTATGAGTTAACTTGTCCGTTGTGTCTGAAGAGTACATGACGCATACGAGAAATCTCGTACGTTGCGTCGAACGTGTTAACCAATCACCAAAAATTTTGCAAGGACTATTACGTCCACGACGACTACCAATACCAAATTGGTACAGATTCATCCATAAAGGGGCTTGTGGGCAAATGGGTGAGATCTAACAATAAATTATTTTTATTTATTTATACCCATTTTTGGGGGGAGAGGGAACTCACCTACGGATCAGACCGGTCAATGGATTTTCACATTTTATGGCTCAAACGATGTAGACTGATGCAAGGACGTGCCTTTTTGAGGTTTCGTCCATATTGTGCCCTAACTGGGGTCAAATAATCCCAAAACCTCAATTTTGGGAGCATGACCAGGCGTTGTCCAGCCATTTGCGCCAAAATTGTAACTTCCATATTTTCGAAACTACTACATTGATTGTTACCAAATTTTGCGCAGTAAGAAAGACCACCAAGTACTCTTTGCAGGTGATCCAAATTAGCCCCAACCAAATCCAAGGATCAAAAAATCTTAACATCTTTGCCACCGATTGACCGATTTTGACGAAATTTGGCATGCTGAAGTGTTTTGGCCCTACGTACCCCGTCAGCCGATAAAATTTTGTCAAATATGAAAATCCAAGATAATGGCTGCGGCCATCATGACGAATCACAAGATTGTCATATCTCAGCGATGGACTGAGCTATTTTGACAAAATGTGACATAATGATGCATCTCAGCGCTACAGAGCCAGTGGGCCAATAAAATTTTGTGTTTTTAAAAATTCAATAGAGTGGCCAATTGCCATCTGGAAAATCGAAAAAAATCATGATATAATAAGTACTGGAAATGATAATAAAACAGCAAATATTAATGATAAAACTGCAGTTTATCCAATGAGTTATAGCCACGCATCAAAAACTGCAAAAATCATAAAAAGATTATATTAGTCAGCATCATGTTGACATTTAGGCAACGTGATGGTGGGTAATAAATATTAACTCAATGGATAAAGTGCAGTTTTATCATTAATCAAAATAAAAGATGGAAATAAAATATACCTCATCTCCCATCATCTCTGCTCGGAGGATTTTTGCACCTAGCTGATTTAACTCTTCATCACTGAGAAGACGAGTAGGCTGATCCGTAGCCAGAGCATCCTGTGATTTACTGTTGCCTGATGACGATTCACTGTCACTACTGTCATTATCACTGTCACTGCATGATGCTACAATATCGAGCAAATTAACCACGACATATTGTCAGTTACCGACATTTGACCATCATGGCCACTAAATGCTGAGTTCAGTAACTAACTACAAATTCCAACATTTAACAACCTATTCTGTTACTGCTATACTAGCCCAAGTGGCATGTTAACGAAATTCACTGCCAAGCACGCCAAAAATAGGACATTCTCAATAAAAAAACAAATACAGTTGTGCATGTTAGTTGGATCAAAGCTTTAAAATGGCATTTAGAAGCTGATAGGAAAAAACCATCGACTGTAATCGTCCGTAAGTGAGTTCAACGCGAATGTGTCAGCATAGGCAAATGCATATCAGCCAGTCTAATGTGATGGAAGCACCGATGACTACATTCGGCTGTTCACAAATGCAAATGACCAGAAACTCTGCAGATGTTTAGAAGAATGGAGACGTGCTGTGCAGGCATCAGAACACCTGGCAGCTGTCTAAACCAAAATCCTTAAATGACGGCCATCCAGTGTATCTTAATCTGCTCGACATAGCGTGGATTAGTGTCAAAGGCCGTCACCAAGGTTAGTTGGTTGGAGTTTAATGGCGCTTTCATACAAACACAGCGGTACTGGAACTTATAGGCGATATCATACACATACAAGAATAGTCATTAACAAAGTAATACATAACAGTGGGTGGTTGGTTGGTTAGAGCTTTCACAGTCGTCATCAAGCGAGATGCAACTGTCTTAACTAAAAGAAGCATTTTGCATTATTTACACAAATTGTGGTGATTTCTGTGTCAAAATAACAAATCTGGTTGCCACCAGATTTGTTATTTTGACACAGAAATCACCACAATTTGTGTAAATAATGCAAAACTCTCATGGAGAGCATCTGATGTAATGAAATGAACATAAACAAGTTTATATATATATATATATATATTTTTTCATTACTGATTGATTGAGTTAAGGTTTATCATCCCACTTGACACTAAATAGGTCACATCAGAGACGCTCGTACTAGCTAATCTCTTGGCTAGTACGGAGAAAATCAAAATCAATGCCGAGAGAAAAGACTAACAATATAATACACCTAGGCTAACACAAAATTAAACCTACAGACATTAAATCAGCACTGACACTCTACTAACATCATCATTACTACTTGCAGCAACGTTGACAATCATCGACTCCATAACACAAGAACATAATATCACTACAAGTACAATTATGTGTGCATAGTTACATGACTCGGCAGGTTTTCTTGGTCGACTCTGTGAACACAAAGTTTCTGAACTCCGAGACACTTTATGTCGCTTAACATCAGCTGCCGACTCCTCTTGCTTCCGGTCTTCATGACTGCCATCGTCCTTATCATGTGCCTCAGATGTGCTGGGCCTTACGAAACACGAGTCTTTCTTTCTCCACGAAGCAAAAGAGTCATGAGACTTCACTCGATGATCTGTCATATTCCGCCTCGAGTTCGCGCCTCTGTCCTCATCTCCTGGTCGCTGGAACCGGCCTGTATATGGCTTTAGTTGACTCTTTCGCTCACTACGTTGTGACTGCAACTCGGCATCTTCGGCCTTATCCAGTTTTGCCTTCAACACTGCAAGTGACTACAAACAATACAAGCAAACGACGGACGTCATATCTCACAAGCCAGCACCATAACTGACTCACTTTTGCTTCTAGAATACAACTACCACCAGTACTAGTACTACTAATACCACCAATACTCTAGAATTAGACACATCTTGGTACTGATTCTGGACGACATCTGGTCCACTGTAGATCAAACCTGTGCCAGTCTATTTTTGTAGAAAAGCACTGCTCCATCGGTACCTGTAGTCTTGGCGGCATGTCTCCTTTGATGTTGGCCCATCGTTATCAATATGGGCGGTTATTCGACGTACTAAATTAGATAAGTACCTAAATGAACCAGAACCACTGCTGATGGCACCAGTCACACTACTGCAGGATTGGATTAGTAATTAATTTCTACCATCAGCTGCAGCAAGCATGCCAGGTTTCATTGCCATTCATCGCTACTGGACTAGGTACTCACCTGGCTGGTCCAGGTGACATAAAAACTACTGAATCATTGCAGTAGTTTTTTTGTGGATCATTCTAACTCTACTACAACTTTACAGTAGAACCTGTGTTAACCGGCATGCCCACTCCCCAGTTAAGAACTGTCGGATTTTACTGCTGCCAAGTTTTATTAACTGCAAGCTAATGGCAACTAGTGCAATCGGATTACAGAGAAGATACTTTGGATCTCCTCAAACAGAGCTACCTGCTCCATCTTATAAGCACTTTTTAAAGCATAACTGAACTCATAAAAGTAACTGAACAGTCAACACTTGCTAAACTATCAGAGAATGACACAAACCCCGTATCGTTCAGCAGCTATCTCCTCCAGTGGACGCTTTTCTTCCGCAGCCAGCTCAGTGCACCGCTGATAAGCTTTCTTCCACCAGCTGAGTCCACCATCATTCATTCGAACTGCAGAGCGAGATGCAGGCGGCGGTGGCGGGTTGTGGTCAGTATGTTCTGCTGGCAATCCCGTACCACCGTCCTTCCAGTAC
>Ga0209782_1001437_pt1 | contig 12402 bp, 5 predicted proteins | sample WorMetmaBAHAMAS1_FD_187390 | JGI IMG/M metagenome (GOLD analysis project Ga0209782, IMG submission 187390) | Marine gutless worms symbiont microbial communities from Max Planck institute for Marine Microbiology, Germany - Inanidrilus... | ecosystem: Host-associated > Annelida > Digestive system >... | reverse complement strand
GCTTCGAGTGTTTCAAAGACGAACGCCACATTTGACAGCTTTGCCGACTCGTTATGGGAACCATTATCAACCAGTTCGCTGTATGACAGCCAGTGCGGTAGTATGCCAGTTCCTCAGCGCCATGTTTATCATGGTCTCATTACAAAGCAGCTGGCATCATCTAAAAGGTCGCCTGGAGCTGATGATGATGCTGAAACAGAGCTCAAAATTGGTCAGACAGTATCGGTCTGGAACCGCCATGTTGCCTCAGAATTGGGCAACCCTTTTGCACAAACAGTGGACGATTGCAAAACTGCATATAAAAGCAGTGCTGTGCATTCAGCTGGAATGTCAGTAGATGTTACTGTATCCACAAAAAGCCAGAGTAGTAGCAGTAAGCCGCCAACAGTGATTATAAGGCCTGTCGGACGGGCACGTGTAGCTGCACCTCTGGTATCGTGTGGTTCCGTATTGAGGCGTTCTGCGACTGTGCCGAGTAAAATGCCGTTGGTGGCTGGACAAGGTGTTGTGTCGCAGTGCAGTACTTCTCGATCGGATCATTTGTACTCTCAACAGGCACAAGTCTTACATGCTGACAGTACGCCGTCAATACACGAAGCACTGCGAGATCACATGTACGCTCTCAAAGTACCGCCACCTACGCCCGTTCATAGCAGCTGTGTGGACTTGTCGAAGGCGTCGCGGCCGAAGAAAGGATATGGCCAATCACAGACTGCAGTGGGTCGCGGAAGCATGAGCATACTGGAGGCATTTCTCCGTTCGACAACGCCGAGTTTTGATGCCAATCGTGGCAGCACGGCAATAGCGGCCGACGAACTCCAGCAGTTGACCGTTTCTGGCTCTCGTTGTCGGCAGTCGGTTAAGATTTACACTGGAACAGACGGTGATGATGCGACACAGACTGGGCCGCAAGGTCCATCGTTGTTGAAACAGTTGCTTACTAGCAGTGGTAACAGTTTAGACGTGGATCAGAGCGAACATAGTGACAGCGAAGAACATTCGCCAGGAATGGCCGTTGACTCTGTACTAACTGATGGCTTTGGTCTAGATGCTGATCTGCAGCTGGACGACCCACTCAGCAATGGCATTGGTCTTCTGGAAGATGACGCCACTGACGATAGTGGAAAAGTGGCCTCGGATAATAATACGCTGGTAATTGCAGATTTCTTGGCACATGTTTAAGTAAGTAAGTAAGAAGTATAATTCATGAATAAGCACAGTTCTCAGCAGAAATTAAATCTGTTTTTTTTATCTCAGGTTGAGATGGATATGTTTTGATCAATGTTTGTCTGTTTATCTGGTTGTCTGTCTCTCTGGTTTTTTGCTTGCTTGTTATCAGGATAGAGTTGTATGTGGATGTCAAGTCAACATGGAAAATCAGAAAACTAGTTTTTTTAATGAATGAGAGATAAATGTGAATGCCACTATTTGAGAGACACAGAATAACAGGTGAAGTGAATTAGCTGGGACCTTGGGACGACGTTTATCCAAGTTCCAACATAGTAATGCATTGACAGTTTCAAATGTGATCTGAAATCTCTTTTCTCAGTCTTGTTGCATACACAACAGTTTGTGGCTTTGTGATTATGCTTTTAGCTATGTAAATTAATGATTAATTTAACAGCAATAAAACAAGTATCTACACCAGATCCCATTATATGGGGGTGCATCCAATCCATAAATTTGGCACTCGGCACCTTTGGCACTGAATGTCAATGCTCTTTGGAAAAGGCATTGGGAGGATGGGGAATGAGGCGGGGTGTCCCCCTCCCCAGACAATAGGGGCCTGGAGAGTGTCGTAAACTCCCCAGCAGGGTCTGAGATGGAGCCCTGTCTGAAATTGAAATTTGTAAAATCTCAATTCCAGAGAAGTCATCTGGTATCACATATTTCATTGCACCTTAAGGATGCTGCTACACTAGTCAACATTACACTTTCCTTGACATAGCTAACAAAACATTTTCTGTTAGTGTTTCAAAGATCTGGAATGTACTGTCTTTTAGCTGTACTAGGTGTATAGAGTTTAAACGTAAAGATAAACGTGAACTATTTTTTTCAATTCAATTTTTTTGGCTTGTACTAATTGGCTCATTACAAATCCGTTTTGTATTTGTCCGCTACCTAGTTAAGTATATGGCATGTTTTTACGAACTCAAGATGGCCCTTTTTGCAATACATTTACACGTCTTTGCTGCTGGTTGCTTCAGCTTTCCTACGACCTGAATGACGACAGCGTGTCGGAACAGATGCGGCAGGAAAGCGTTTGGTGGCAGCATTATGTCAGCGAGCTATTGTGACTAATGCTACCTCATCTCGCCTTAGTTCTTGGGGCATTCTGTTACACACATTTTGTAGTTTGGACTCGGAGGCTGTGTTAGTCAGCAATCAGTGACACTGCATAGCATTTGTGATCGTGTGCATGTACATACTGTGTCTGGTGCAAGAAGTGACTGTCTGTGTTAAGTTGTATCGTAATTCTGGTTCTAGAATGTGGACACCTGATGGGTTTTCATGAATAGGTACAGTGGTCAGCAGGAACCAAATCTGTATTTTTATCTCATTCTCAGCTACAGGTTGAAAGGGATATGTTTTGACCAATGTTTGTCTGACTGTCTGTCTCTCACTGTTTGCTTGTTCGTTATCAGGATAACTCCAAAAAGTCATGTGGATGTCAGAGTGATGTTAATATACTCCAAGGAAATGTTATTTATCGTAGAAAAAAAAAGAAAATTACATGGAATCTTTACTTTGTTCATAACTAATATCAGTAGCACTTAATTTAAAGCATTGCCAGTTAATTTTCAGTGCTGTTTTTTTATGATGTATTAAACACAGCATTAGCAGAGAATTTTTTGTGGCAGCCAGAACTGATAGCCGTAAATTGCTATGTCAGTGTTTAGCAGACTGTTATGGGCTGTATAAGTTATCAACTGAGTGTTAATTTTAACACCTATTTTAAATTACCTTGAACATTTTTTGCCATATCAAATATAAACGAAAGGGCTACGGGTATTCTTTGTCATGTTTTTGTTGGATCATGCTTTTCTGAATTAATGACTTTATACCTTGACAAAAGGCTTCAGCAGGTAAGTTGTGTGAAGTTTAATTGTCTTGTGAGCATTGCTGGTCTTCATTGTTTGTTTATGATTGGACGTGTGTTGTATATATACTTTTCTCAAGATTGTGTCCCTCAGTAGGCAGTTGTAGCCTAGTTATCATGCAAGCCACTGTGATATACAGTCTTCAGGGTTCCCACGCCTCCTGGAAAGTCATGGATTTTTTGGTACAATTTCCAGGACCTAGAAAGTCCTGTAAAATAAGTTTGGTCTTCGAAGGTCCTGGAAATCTAAGCACAAGGTTTTGGAAAGTCGTAGAATTTGCTAGGCAATGGTGCTGACAGGGTCGCAGTGATGCGGATGCAGACACCAAAATATTTGCAACAGCAGCACCCATATATTCCATATAGTACATCCGGGTATTGCAGCCATTGTTTAACCGCTGTTTGTCTCTTATATTTAAACATTGTTGACTTACAGCAGAGTCCTGGAAAATGCGGCTGGGGCACTGGAAAAGTCCTGGAATTTTTGGTAACCTGAGAGTGGGAATGGTGAATCTTGGGTCACTGGTAGCATTATATTGCTTACTATTTCTGAGGTGCCTGGGTCATCTTAGCCTTCTGTCTTCTGTGGGCTCCATAGGCACAGAGTTTTGTAATATGCCAAGGGTGAGAGTAGAATGCATTGCAGCACTGAAGTCATGTCAGTTGGGGTGTCTAGAGTTTGGGGTAGAGGGATCACCCCATCGCAAGTCATTTTAGGGAATTGCAAGCTTGCCCAGAGTCATCTGTGGCGAAGTCTCAGCTGCAAGTGAAATTTTTTGACTTTGAACTCTACTTTGGTATAAGTTTGTGTGTGCACTTGTAGTGAACCTTTTTGTGTTGGGGGCATATTACCACAGATCCACACTTTTTACACTGTAGTTGCCAGTATTGTACCAGCATACTTGGCACATTATTATTACAAATGTTAATATTTAGGATGGCATTATCTCGTGCTAAACGTTTCAGGGCCACATGTGGTTTAATTAAGTGAGTATCGTCTTTCGGGCTAAGTAATTTGAAATAGCAAAGGTATTCGTCAGTTTCGACAATAGCAGGTTTGTTAGGAAGGTGGTCTATGATTGATACTGATATGTCATGTAAACCACGTGAACGTTTGTGGTGGCTATGGCCAAATGCTGATTAACGGGCATTGCACTGAGCTAATACCATAATAGTATAATCATTCCACGGTGAATTTAAAATTTCACTGTTAAATTATTGTTAGGTCCTTTCGTAAGGAGACTCATTCGATGTTCATTGCCATTAATTATATTGAGTTGGATTTTGACTTTTTTTTACAAACTGAAGGTCATAAAGAGCATTGGTAATTATCGTGATTGTTGAATTTCATTGCAAGAGATTGCCAACTGCTTATGTACTTTACCAGTCAGTGCCTCTGAAGTCATGACCTCATGGCCCTATATAAATATGTTTATTATTATTATTATTATTTTAAATCCACATACTTCATTCCCATTGAAGAAAAAAATTGTGCTACGCACAGAAAGAAACAGGATAGTTGGAATGGTCGTTACTCCTCCTCTTCATTCACAAAACTATCGTGTAGTAGAATGGCGTTAAAACGCTGAATGAGAACGGAGAGTTGCTGAAACAGAAAGCTGGTCTCTCTGTCATCACCTAACTTGAGTGCAGAGCTTGCGACCAAGTTTCGACAGAAAATTGCGGCCGTGTGTGTTAATAGGACCCAGTGACCCCAATGGCTCAACGTAGTTGGTCTCAGTGTCTGTATATTTCGCAGACTTACGAGTCGCTGCCCTCTCTGCTGCTATTATCATTATCAAAGTACTTTGTGTGCTGTTCCAAGTTTGTTGTAATTAATTTCAAACTGTTCAGTTTTTTGCTATGAATTTTTTGATTTGCAGTAATGTGTTCTCATTTTGCTTTTACGAAGCAATACGTCGTTATGCATGACTCGGATGTTGGCGATGTTTTATACATTGTTGTAATGTCAAGGCAGCTATTTGATTGACAACTGCAGTCTGTCGGCTGTACATACATGCTTGATGCTTTATAAAGACCAACTGTTTTGGGTGGCACAAGAAAACTGATACGTTTAAGTTCACATAAGATATGCCATTGTACTTCACCAATGCTACTGATATTCAAAATTCTTCAGCCATGAGTAGGGCGATCACTGTCTCGGAAAAATGAAATGTCTTAGCATTTGACTGCTGTGTGTGCTGCGGACTTGCAGCATTTGCACAGTACACGCCCACTGAACTGGCTTTGGTGGTGCGTATCATTTCACTGCCATCTGGGCAATACATTGTTCAATTCGGTTTAGTTGAGCCATGATATTGTGTTTGGTTGCCACAGTGTGCATGTGTTGAGGACTGCCGACTCATTCGATCGACTCGGCTGAGTTGAATTGGCTATTTTACTTCAACTTCAGTGATGTTAGTGGGAGTACACTACACTATAACTTACTGTAGAAAAATTTGTGGTCATTGCAGTGTTAACATGCCGTTAAATTCACACAACAAGCAGCATGCGCACGTGTTAATGAATTAGCAGTTTAGCACTGCTTTTTATCAAACTTTTCCATCGTTGTGCAATATTTTCGGGCTTATTTCAGTAGGATGCGCTGCGGCTTTCTGTTACTTGTTATCTGTTTGTGGACAGGTTGACCAGTGGTCTGATAAACCTGTAGAAATCAGGCAATTAAGAGATAAGTCGGGGAAAGGACACAAAACATATTGACCCTGGGAAAATGCAGTAGTTGACCTTTAAAGCTTGGATCAGGTTGGTGTGTTTTGCTAGTTATGGTAGGCATTTGATTTAGTGTGACAGCCATGGCTTTGATTCTTTTCAGTTTTTAAAACTGACGTGATTTTAGGTGCAATTTTGCTGGCACCTGTTGCTCCTGGAAGTTGCTGAAAAAGTTGGGAAATTTGTGCCGTCTGAAATATGCGGTCACTATGTACAGTTGGCATTGTGCTGTGTTTATGGAGAAAGGTTGTTGGTATGCTGGTGAAATTATTTAATGATTAACGTTAATAATTGGGCAGTTTATTGCGCAGCGATAACTGATTATCAATAATTACTTGATGTATGCGTTGCTGTTAGCTTTGGTGGTTGGTTGGCTCGATGGATGAAGGACATATAAATAATTACACTGTATACGTGAATTATTGAGTTCTCTGAGTAATTTGGGAAATTTTTTCACTTAATGGTGCTTTTATCTGTTTTGTATTTCCTTGTTTTGGAATTAATAATTTGGTTATGTTGTTTGTAATTTAAATGTTATTTTTGTGTTAGCCCCTATCCAAAGATTATTTTGATTGTGTGTAAACTCTCCTTTTGGCACACATTATTTTATCAGTACACCGTTTGTTAAAGGTATGCTAACAGAATACAAAAGTGGAATAATTCCATTTTAAGAACTTATTTCAGTCCTGCTATCCTAAGAACCGGTGAAGACATGTTTTGACTATCAGTAAATGACATATGTACAGTTGGTAAGTAGTTTTGTTGTTAAGGGTAGATGGATTGGATCAGTCGGTGGAACGATTTTGTTTTGTTATTGTACTATTTCTTATCTTCCAGTAACTATCCACTTCACATCTCTCAGCATAATAAATAAAGCAGTATTGTGTGAGGCAATGGTTGCTGTATTGGTAGAAGCTGTGGCTGACAAGTTACCTGACCTGCTTCGTAAGTCATTTACCTCTGTGTTTATACTCTAATTACCTACACACTTAAATACATGTATGCGTCTTTCACTAATATGTACATAGGTTTTATATGCAATTGTTCACTATTCAAGTGAAGTGTGTCCGTGACTGTTGAATTCTATTTCCAACTTTTACACGTAAAGATGACTTGTTTGCTGTGGGTGTGTGTTTACCGTACTGTTAGATGTAGACTTTTTGTTGCATGGCTAGATTTTTATTGGTGCCCGTTATTTTAACCACTGTCTTGTTCACACGTTCTTCATTTTACACTTTAATTTGTGAAGCTTTTTCTTCGTTATACATACAGTTTTTGTTGATATGCAAGATTTTTTGGACGTGTTTAAATAGGGCAAAATTTGCTTGCACATGTTAACCGATGATGATACGCATATCATAATGTATCCTACATCAGTTTTGGAAATGTGTGTTTTAATGGCATAAAAAAAAACAAAAACAACAACCCATTTAATGGCCTGTAATCGATTACAACATGGGTGAGGCTGTATCCGTAAATATGTTCACTTACTCATTGTTTATGTTTATGTACAGTATGTAATTAATTTTAATTTTTTAGTTAAATACAGTTTATAGCTTCTCTTTGTTTAGTTATCTTTTTTCCATCCTGTTTGTGTGCACTTCGTCTGGTTCCTGCAGTTTTAGCATTGCAGCTGCTACAGTCTGGAACTTTTACCCTCCACCTCTTTGAATGTGTACCAGCCCTAACACCTTGCACCATCACGTCATCATGCACTATTTCCGGCAGTGCTGAAACCCACTTAGCACCTTACTTGTGCGCTTCAGATTCGGCTTCAGCTGATCATTATGCAAGTTTACAGATTATATTTACTTACTTACATACTTGTTGGGTTCGATAGTCTTTTTCTATGATCTATCTCCAGATTTTCTTTGGTCTCTAGGTCTAACACCATCCACTCTGCAATCCACGGATTTTTCCCTCCTGTCATTCTTGTTCTCTCATGAAATGTGTCCATACCATCTCGGTCAATTTTGCTGTAGCAATGTAGATGTTCTCAGTCTCTCATAGCTCATTACACGTGAGATTATCTTTTACTTAGATATCATATGCCCATCTAATTGTTCTCAGCTCGCTCTCAGCACCCATTTTGGAATTTGACGGATGGTCTATTTCAACATTGGAAACGTTAGGAATGGCAGTTTTGATGTGTATGCAAAATTTTGATATCTTAAATTTTCCAGATATATGAACTTATCAAAAATTGAATATGGTGTCTGGCACTATTTTCGTTTTGTAATGCACATTATGTGTGCTGTATAAGTAATGATGTTGAAACTTCTTATTATTCCTACCCTCTAAGGTCCGGTTTTTCCACAGCAAATTAATCTCCCGTTAATTTAATCCGGCATCAAATCCTGCAGATAATGATAAATTTACTCAGATGTCGTTTTTCCACCGGCAATTCGTCAATTAAATCGTCCGTCAATTAAACCGGACCTAACTCTGTTTCTGGGCTTCTTGTGATGCTTTCTTCCCATCTAGGATACATGCGGTTGTTTGGCTTAGTTGTAATGGCATTGGTCACACCAGTAAAGTAGAGCATCAAGTATTATACTCAGATGGATGACGACCACGTGCACGTATACTGTCTTCATATCTAACCATCACTCAGGCCAACTCAGCCTTTTATCCTTAATGGAACAGATGGTGGTTACTGGCGGTGCTGTTTAGCTGGGAAGGTTGTAGCCACATGTCACTGTCTCTGTGCAGTATCCACCTACAGACTCAGTGGCCTGATGACAGGAGATATCACCATGCCTACACTTTTGTAAGGACTATGGCATCCTTCTCTTTACTAGGGGATTGCGCATGCTTATCTGTTAGACCATAGTTCAAAGAAACGTTAAAAGTCACGTTTTTTATTTTGAAAAATGTACCGATGCGCACATTTTTAGAGACATATCTGACCGAGCAGTCTTGACCGTCCAAATAAACAACTACATTCATGTTTGGCAATTGCTTGGGGTACTGGGCACTGAACTCGATATTTATCGTTCTGATCACTCAGTGAAGTTGTGAACTCACTTCAAAGAATTGAGTACAAAACTTTTGCTAATGACTTTTATGTGTCTTTAAAAAAACCTATAAATACTGTACACGTTTTTTAAATATGAAAAAAAAACATTTTTAAAATGCATTATCAAACACTGGATTGGACCACTGGTGAACAAACCGCTGGTGATAGGTTTCGGTCTGTCGTTGTTATTGTGAGTCTCAGTAGTCTGTGATTACTGTCACGTGTTCATAGTTTCTTTGGTATATGTGTTTATTTTCATGTACACTGCAGTAGTCGGTGTCTGCAGAGTTGGAACTAGATTACTGGGTCAGTACAGTAGATAAGATCAAGGGTTAATGTGTCAGGAGGCCTGTGGTTTCACCCAGTTTTGAATTTCAGCATGTACATCAGTCGGAGTAATATTTCGATTGAAAAGCACTTTTATGGCAATAGCATGCAACTGGTAATAAGTAGTTTGTAAGTTTATGCCGCTGCCATTCAACGGGTTATTGTTGTTTTTGTTCTTTTTATGCCATAAAAATGTCCACTAAATTCAGTTAACTCTTGCAAACTTAAAAGAGTGTTCAGCAAGCTAATTTGATCAGGTCACTAACTGCTTTTTGAATGTGTGTTGAGTAACTCTGCAAGGTGCTGTATGGCCTACTTTGTGCTGAAAGTATCAGTCTACTAACCAACCAATGAGGTCAGGTCACTTGTCCAAAGTCTTGACCCAGTTCCATCTCTGGTAGAGTAAATGTGCCTTTAGCATTAGTTTGGTTTCAGTGCATGATAGTAGCTGAGTGTTTTGTGTGTGTGTGTGTGTGTGTGTGTGTGCTCGTGTATCCGTATATGGTGTATGTGATATATTATGTGTGGTGGCTTTAGCCTATAGTACTTGATGCTGATGATGTTATTGTGTGAGTTATAATATGTCGGTTTCTGTTAACTTGAGTTTAATACAAAGACTGTGGTTAGATGTATGAAAAAAAACAGCTTATTTTGCTGAAAGAGATGTAACCCAGTCTGAACTAAGACGAATAGAGCTTGTTTGGAAAATATTAATGAGTTAACACACTTAAGTAGCCAGTGATATAGCAACATACATTACCTCTGATGCGCACATTCTAATGGATTACGAACAGAAACAAAGCATTGATTGAAAGGTGATTAGTCGTGGGCTAATTGCCATATGTTGGCTCTTTAATATTTTTGAACATGCTTGATTCGTCTGAATGATTTGATTTTTGTTTCAGATCTGGGTTCCATGTGTGAAATAAAATTCTTTTACACTGAATGAAATTTCATACATGTAACCATGGCCTAATATGCAAGAAGAATGGGTGCTTTCAATGTAACAGTAGCAGTATTTGATTCACATAACTTCTGAGTGTTTGTGATTGATGCCTTTTTAGTGATCCATTAAATTGAAACAACTAACGTTCACGGATTTCCATTAATCACCAGTCGTGAAAAAAAACAGCTTTTTTGCTGAAAGAGATGTAACCCAATCTTAAGTAAGACTTTTCACTTATGCCGATTTGGTGATTTATGGAAATGGTGTTTATTTTGGCACACCCTGTATTATGTCATGTCTCTACCAGCACTGCAGTGCCATTGTAATTTTAACTGTCCCTGAAACTGCATAATTGAAGATTAAGTTTCCAGAACTCATTCAGTCTGCAAACAAATTTATGTATTTTTTGCAAATGCAGTTGTGGACTGAGTGAGCTTTGGAAATGTCCTCTTTAATTTGCACTGTTTCAAAAAGACAGATCAGTGAGTTTCACTGTATGTCAAATGCTTCTATTTTGCGTTGCCTTATGCAATAATTTCTGTCAGTGATTTGCTGTGCACAGAATTTCATGAGAAATCTCAATACATATATTTACCAACAATCTTTAATAGTCCAGTTACTCCAGTTGCAACAGTCAGTCTACTCTTCTGTGTGTCCTGTCAATGACTTTTAAATAAAATGATCCTTTACGTAAACATTTAGCATGTTGGTTTGACTTTTAAATTTACTAGTCAGGTATCTGGGCGAACATTTGCAGTCGCATGTGACAAAAAGGAGGGTAAAACATTGTCGGCTATGCTTGCATGTTACAAGACGAGACTTTTGGGTGACAAAAGGCCCTGTTGACCTAAAATCCATCATGAATTTGAAACAATAAATAAGAAACAGCATTAGTCATTTTCTACTTTTGCCAAGTTCTTTGCACTTGACCTTGAGTGAGGCTTTCTGGCTTTTATAGTTAGTGATTTAACCTATCACCATTCTTGTTGACAACAAGTTTTGTAACTAGTTACTTGTTCTTTACAACTTTTGCACTATATATAGTCATAATTAGCGTTCTTTTTACTGTGTGTCATTTAATTTGTCCGTTATTAATGGAATTAACAAGCCATGTCATCTGGCTGGAAAGTACTAAAAATGGCTAATTATTGAACATTCAGCCATCAGCATTGGATTTACAAATCTGGAGACCCTATATTAAATACAAATTTTTAGCACAGAGCTCTAGCCATTATTTATTTACTTTCTTTTCACTTTTTAGCACGAGATGTAATATATAGATCTCGCGCTTATGCTACGATGTCAGTGTCCGTCTGTCTGTCTGTTACGGAAGTGCATTGGCGCATTATAGCTAATTTAGGTTTCAAATTCTGATGCTACTTTACCGCGCATTGCGGCCGCCGTGCTGCTTGCGGGCAGATCATCTCCACCATGCTAGTCAGTGCTAGACTCTCTTGTAACTGTTTATCAAAGCCCTTCTGTGGTGTTCTGAAAAATACTGTTCCAGTGTCTGTAACAAGAGACCCTAGCACTGGCTAGCATGGCGCGAGATGATCCGCCCGCAGGCAGCACGGCGGCCGCAATACGCAGTAAAGTGGGATCGGAATTTGAAACCTAAATTAGCTATAATGCGTAATGCATTTCCGTCACAGACAGACGGACACTGACATCGTAGCATAAGCACCAGATGTATATATTTCATCTCGCGCTAAAAACTTTTACCTTGCCTTTGAATAAAGCTTCTTTTCAAAATGGGTGTCGGTCCAAAATGTCAACCTTTCCACACCCAGCTTTGACCAGTTGTTACTATTCATATCAATTTAATTCTCAGTGATGTCTTTTGCATGACAAAACAGTGTTATAATGCCAGTTTTGTATGCCGTGCTTCACTACTGCAGTTTTCTTACCAGGTCATTTGCAGCATATAACAGCATTCATTGTTAATGGTAATACTTCACATACAACATTTATATTGGTTGTACATATTATGAGTATCTTGTTTAATAAACATTTGTACAAACCACTGTGTTGCTTTTAAGCAAATATGTAAATCAAAGTTCTGGAATATGATAAAAGAGTATTTGTAAAGTCCGAGCATACACTAGGCCTCATAGCACATTTAGAGTTCCGCTGTCGGCCTGCCTGTCTCACTCTGTCTCTCGGTCCGTTGGTAACGAGCGTGTGTTCCAAAAATAGGACTGATTTGATCAGGGGCGCAACTTTACACCAAAAAGTGGTGGTGACGGGCAAGGGCCCCCTTCCCCTCCCCTCCCTCACTCC
>Ga0209782_1001436_pt1 | contig 12404 bp, 7 predicted proteins | sample WorMetmaBAHAMAS1_FD_187390 | JGI IMG/M metagenome (GOLD analysis project Ga0209782, IMG submission 187390) | Marine gutless worms symbiont microbial communities from Max Planck institute for Marine Microbiology, Germany - Inanidrilus... | ecosystem: Host-associated > Annelida > Digestive system >... | reverse complement strand
TTCAAATGACCGTCGACTTCGACTCTATGTAGAGCATAGAGGTGCATGCTGGTACTTCTGTCGCACAGATTTGTATAGTTGTTACGGTAGTGACCCAGTTGTTAGCGAATTATTCCACCGTGCACGTAGATAACGCTGTCTTTCCACGTGCACTGTCGCCAGGCCCGTCGGTCTGCTGGTCTGTCGGTCGTTCACGCCGTCTGACATTTCTGTTAATACAAAGCTGCTTGATACGCCGTGCCGCGAAGAGCGGACACTTCGCCTGAAGGCCAAAATGCTGTCGCCGCAACGAAGAAACAATCCAACTAGAAACGTGTGCGGTCTATTCTCAATTATTCTCTGTCCTGCATGACAGACGTGCGCATGTGTATCGAGCGTTCTGCCTTGATTTCATTAAAGAGAATATTATATTATATTATATTCGACGTGCAGTACCACGCCGGCAGCAACAGCAGCACACTTCACTAACAACGTTCGACCGTGAACTATTTCACAACTGTGTGACCTTCACCTTCGACCTTTTGACCTCATTTTCTTGGCACAGTGAGCGACTGCCGTGGACTATACATCTGAAGCGAGGTTGACGTTGATACACAGATAGCTCAAGCCGTTTTCCTTTTAGAGCATAGACAGACACACAGACACACGACGCAATGACAGACGTAGCTGATCACCATACCCACGGCTCGGTTTGGTTGACTGCGTGTATCTGCAGCAGTCGTCACAGTGTAGCATGTGTCGATGTCATTCTCACTAGTGCTTTACTGTTGATATTGCTAATATTGTATTCAATCATAACCCTATAGCAGCGTCTAGCCTCGACATAACCAAATCGATACAGTGGAACACTGATGGAAGGTGACCAACGGCGTCTGGAGAATAAACGTGGATACATAATTACCGATGGCGCTTGCCGCGGGAAGGTAAAGCAATCGCCAGTGTCTGTCCGACCGCCTGTCTGTCTGTTTCCACGCTGTCTTTAGAACCGACTGGCCTTTGAACTTGAGTTTTGTTTATGTCATACGTCATGATCATAGCTTGCCTGAGACTGAAAGTCAAAATCATATAGCTCATGGTGTAGGTTAGGACTGAGGAGGGTTGACTGACGACCCTAATAGTACGTTTTACTGTCACTTCATCAGCTGCGCGCTAGCGCGGGGAGACGTGCGGCATGGCGCGGCTGAGACCAGCGTCAGCGGCAGAGTCCAGCGCGCGTGGGCGTGCCAGAGCGGTCGGGCTGACCTCGATCCCCTATCGAGGACAGTTTTTCTAGTGTTACATGCTCAGGTTACATCTGATCGATACTTTAACCGCAGTTCGATACATCATACAGGCGTACCACGCGTGTTTTCATTGCCAACAATAACGTACGAGCATCGTATGCGTACGTACGACGTACCATTCATTCAGACTGTAAAGACTGTCCGTATATCCACGGATATTTTGTGGCGAGTTTTCATATTGCAGTGTGGGTACGGGCTTCATTATTCCGTCGATTTACGCATACAAACGTATACGGAGAGGTTAAAATATGGAAAACTGGCCACTTACAAAATATCCGTAGGTATACGGATATTTTTTACAGTGTAGCCCCAAATATATCAGAGTGTTAACTAGAAAATCTAAGCAGTCGTATCGACCGGCTGACCGACTTGATAACCCTGTGACCTTCACCTTTCACCTATGATTTTCGGATTGATGTATGCCACGGGCCATTCCATGGAGAATATGTGTACCACCTTTGACTTTTAATAGCTCTAGCCGTTCTCCTTTTTGAGCGTGGAGGTCCACAGACAGACAGACAGACACACACAGAGTTACAGACAGACGCAACTAGTCGTCCTATCACACACCTCAGCTACCGTCGGCATGCATGGACAGTTAAGTTATCGAGCGCCGAAGCGATATGCCTTACTCGCGCTGATAGCATTTGGACGCATAGTCTACTGTACCGTGCTGACCTCTATTGAATGCGTTTGAAGCGGCGACACGCAGATACCGCCATCTAGCGAACAGGATAGAATCGGAAAACAGGACAGTCGAACGCATCACAGCATCGCTTTATGCATGAGCTGTAGCTTTTTACAACGTCATGAATATCGATTATAGGGCCCGTCAGTAAATAAAGAATATTTATCCCAGATCCTGTTTTACTCGATATTTAGTAAACTTCCGGTTATGAGCATACGGTTGTAATCATAACAGTTTGCGTGAAAGTTGCAAATTCTACATTTCTAGTCACAATTAAAAGGACAAAGTGGGCTGAGTTATCGAGGTATTATTTATGCAATTGTTTTGTAAGGTAATTTTAGATTGTTGAAGACTAACTGTAACATGATGCATTAAATGTTGCATCGACGCTTGTACTAAGCTTACCGTCTTTCACCGGAAACAGAAATAACATAGATATATGCTTATATAACTGATGCGCCCTATTGGGCTGTCATTCAGTGGGTGCAAGTTGGTTGGAGCTGGCAGAGAAACGAATGTGTTAATTTTCCGTCGCATTCTTGCCTCGCGATCGCGTCGCACCGAGCAACTGAAGTAGGCCTACAAGAAGCGTTTATGTCGCACACTGAGCGAACGGTTAGCACGATGTAAACGACGCTTTGGTGACTAGCCGTAACAGCGCCGTACGGGTGTTCATGGGAATAGGAATCACTGGGATCCAGTGGGGTTCCCATGGGAATGCGAACGGAAATGTTGATGGAAACAGAAATGGGATGGGAAAAGGAACGAATGTGGATTAGCATTGGAATTAGCATTTTCACAACGATGTTCCCATCAGTTTATTTGCAGTAATCTTAGTCTTCATGCACGTGAGACAAACATTATGGAGGTCAAGGTTAACGAATGAATAACAATTGCAAACAGACTTTTAATAGTGGTCAAAAACTATTCATTGCTTACTTATTTACCTAAAAGGTCAACATTAACACATTAGTAACGCAGACTGTTTGGTTGTCAGTGGAACGGGATAGGAATGGTAATGAAGCTGTCGTGAAAATGGAAATGGAAACTAAGTCTAATTATGGATGTGATTGGAATGGGAAAAGAAGTCTCACACCGTTACGCGGTAGTGCGTCCAGTGGTGCATGTTAAGTGCATGCGACCAGCCATGGCATGTTTGGAGGGTGGCAAATTGGAATCTCCGAAACCCCCGAGTTACACTGGTTTGCACAAAATTTGATACGATTCGATAACGTTTGGTAATGTCACCCAGCGAGTGCCAACTTCCCGCTACAAATAGGTCCTAGGTAGCCTATACTGATTTGATAACAGTGGGGTCAGAGGTTCGTAATGATAATATGTTTTGTGGTAATTTGCTACACGATTACTGAGACCAAGCCGCAGATCCGATTTTTTTTCGGGACAAACTGTTAAAATTTTTCCGTTTTCCCAATTTACTTCAACAGTTAGTTCTCCAACAGAGGCGTGACAGACATTTTCAACCACAAGTCGTATCATGTACTAACCGGCCTCCAACTTAATTGTTCATACTCATGGCATATGAAACCTGCAGTATTCCGCCGCATAAACGGAAGCGAACGTTGTAGAAATAACTCTTTGAATGAACCGAAATACACTATTTTAAAACAAAAAAAAAATCAGTTTTTTTCCTACCACACTTTATTTGCAGTAATCTTAGTCTTCATGCACGTGAGACAAACGTTATGGAGGTCAAGGTTAACAAATGAATAACAATTGCAAACAGACTTTTAATAGTGGTCAAAAACTATTCATTGCTTACTTATTTACCTCAAAGTCCATATTTCTTCCCTTGCCCCTGCCACTTCCAGTCGTTTTAGCAATAGGAGTTTACACTTTTGTCCTCCGATTTTCACCGACCCCGTTACGGCAAAATGCTGCAGTCGGACGTGTTCTTCTGTTTGTTTGTTTGTTGGTTGTTTCCACTCTAGGCCTATATCTTTTGAACTGGCTAACCTTTAACCTTGATATACCGCATGCGTTTAAGGATCATGGCTTTAGCTCGAGAAGAATTAGGGCCTAAAACTCGAGGTCATAGGTCTATGCCGAGTAGGTCAAGTCTCCAAATAAACCAACTTTGGGGGCGGGAGTAAGCGCTTTCGAGCCAAACGTGCAAAATATCGAGTCCAGCGCGTGTAGGTGTGCTAGCGCGGTCGGTCGATCAAGGCAGTTTGTCTGGTTGACATAGTGTTGCCGATAAGGACGCGTGTAATGTTATAGTTGGAGTCAAACCGATCTGATATTTACCGTTCCAGTCTTCAGAAACTATCGTGCAAAGTCAAGTAACCGGGTATAGTAGTTGAAACTTGCCTCACCGCTACGGGAACGCACGTGCCAGCCATATCACACGGAGTTACCTGGCAGAGGTGACATTCCCGCCTTTACGCCAGCCAATTAAAGCTGGTACTCGATTTAGCGATCCCGGATGGATGCAAGGCTGAGTCGACCTAGTTGGCTTGGTTACATATCGAGTTCAAGACTGTCACCGACCCATCACGGCACTAACCGGGCTCGGCGTTGAGCAACTTGGTTCATGCCGCGACGAACGACGCTAGCACGACAGCGCTAAACCGGTCGTATAGTGCTGCTGGGTCTGCTCTGCTCGTCAACTGGCGCCAGGTTCTTAGCACGACGTCGTCTGTGCGATTTATCCGCCGTTCTGTTTACGATGACGCCGCTGCTAATACGTCAGCAAGCCGCGAGCGACGTGGCGCCGGTCTGGCACGGCGGGCGTGAGGCGGCGGCATGTACGATGTTGGGTGAATTATTAATGAAACTAGCACACGGCAGCACGCCCGCCCGCCCGCCACCGACGATACCTCACCGAGCTGTAGCGCGTGACGTCACCGGCGCAGTGCGTCCGCTGCCAGACGCTGAAGCAGCTTCTGACGCACTGAAGCGCTCATCTCCACTCTAATACTCTCCATCCGGCACGCACGCGCCGCCTCTTAACCCTCTACAGCTCACCGGCACCTCACAGAACTAAATTAAACCCACGGATCGACGTAATGGTAGTATAATTAGTAAGTAAGTGAGTAAGTTTCGCTGGTCTGTTGTGGCCACAAGGCTATAGATTAGTTTGCCGTCACTTCTGCATAGTGCACGATGCTAAAAATTTCGTTTTACGTTTTCTTAGCACGAAAAGTTCACGGAAATTTTCGCTGAAAAAATCTTAAAGAATCTCGGTTAAAAGTTAGTAAAGGTTTGTTATTTTGCTAATTATTTTTTCGTACTGTTTGAGTATTATGCCATTTGTAAGCGGTTGCGGAAAATTTCAATGAAAAAATTTTAAAAACAGGCCTTGAAAATTTGAAATGAAATTTTTTTTTTGAATATCTTATCCCACGACTCTACTTCTACACATGGAATGGCGGGAGAAAAAAACTTGGTAGCAAAGATTATTGCTTGTTTTTATACAGATTTGTGCCAGATTAGCCAATGTGTAATTATTTGGCCATAAATGGTAGTAAACGGAAAATGATAACAAAGAGAATATGTTTATTTTTACTATCAAAATGCAGCACAGACCGTGCACAGTACTATAAATACTTACAACAAATATAGTCGTCCACATATGTAAAATAAATCAAGCAAATGCTGCAAAAATTAGCAAAAGTTTGCAAAAGTTTGGACGAACTTTTGCTATTTTTTTCAAAAGTTTGTTACAACTTGCAGCTCCTCCGTAAGATGTCTCGCAAAAGTCGCAACAATATGTTAATGCTAAAAAAATTATGATAAACAGTGGGCGGAGCATTGGTACGCTATGCGGTTGCACAGCGATGACGTAACATGGAAAATGTAGTTTTTGCAACATTATTTTACATGTGCGAGCGGCTTAAGGACTGAAAGTTGATTGGCCGAGGGCATTTAATAGTTACAATACACAGGCCTATTTCTGAATCCTGTCGCTGTCAGTAGGCCTACGCTGAGCGCAGTAGTTGTACGCAGCTACATGAGACTAATGCACAGTCAAGAGTATTGACGATCGACGGCGGGGGGTGGGGGGCGCTGAAAACATAGGAATGGAAAACGTTGGAGAAGACTGCGGAAAGTGTGGAATGCCAACTGTTTTCCGCGTAAATTGGTCCTACTGTAACTCCACCGTTACTCTGTCTCTTTCTTCCTCGATGTTCGTAAACGGAATTTTGTGGTGCACATTGGTGCAGGCGATTTGCCACTCGCTATAAAGTGTCACCCAAAAAAATTGGCACCACCATTTGTGTACGCTTTGACTTTATATTAACCGATTTTCGAAATTATTTAACTGCCAGAATCAGGAGAAATTTGTGATAACACTATCACTAAAGATCACACTACACCTTAGGCCACAATCGCGCGAATCGCGATACACAGAGCCAGCGTGAGTTTTAATTTTTGAAATCGAAGATGGCGGCCGTCCGCCATCTTGAAAATCGTGAAAAGTCGCGATATCTCCACAACCGTTGACCGAGTTCAATGAAATTCAACATGGTGACGCTCGTATTTGTTAAAGTTAAGGCACACGAAATTGGTACCATTTTTGGGCCACCCTCTATATATTTCGAAAACAGTATGTGATACACAAGTCGGATCACAGGGGTGAACAGGAATTCGTGCTTCATTCTATCAACTGACGACATTGCCACTGACCTTGACTGTCAGTAACCCGTAGCCATGCACCACAAACCATCCCTATTTGTGTGTTCCCGCTGATGATCAACACACTTGCTTGGCGTCTCGGGACCGGTACTAGATAGTGACAGATGACTTTGCATCTTTATGAACGATTTTACATTTAATATATTAACCGTGATACAGTAGCTGGATTTCAGTGACTATTAGTTTTTGTTGCCAGTGCGTGCTTTGAAATAAATTTACTTAAACGTCGTATTTGATATCGCACATTTTTATATTAACGTGTGTGCGTTATTTACGCATTTATTAAGATACTAAAATGGTTTATACGTTCTTTATCTTTAACACAATACATGTATTTATGTTTCCCGCTTCGTTTTCAACCTGTACAGTCTCTTCTCGTATTTTCTACTCCTGCGTTTTTCAGTTTCAAGTCGTTTGACGATGAGGGTTCGTGCGTACGACAGACAGTGCGCTGATCCGGTTCAGTTGTTTATTGTATATTCAGCCGGCGAGCATTCACGGGTAGCGCAGTAGTTGAAGCGTTAACACAGAGCATCAGGAGCACCTGCTGGCCGGCGGTGCCTAGAGGTCGGCCGGTCGGCCGGTCGGTCGGCCGGTCTGCATGTCCGGTCCTGTCTTCGAGGATGGAACGCGACACACAAGTAGGCGTCCGTCCGTCCTGCGCGAGCACGATTACAAGACAGACAGACAGACGGACAGCGACCGACCAGGCGGCGGCGCCACTGCAGCGCCTCCAAGCCAGTTGTTTGCTCAGCAGTCGCGCGATTCCTGAGGCGGGCGTTTGAACTTCAGCGGCGGCGGTGGGGCTGTCCGGTAGAGAAGCGACGGATACTCGGTATCGGCGTTAGTAGTCGTCGTCGTCATGTCGAGTCTTAAGCTGCCGGCGCCGACCGTCAAGCGGACGCTGAGTAACAGCGCGGTGGAGGACGCGTCGACGGCAGCCGCGGCGCGGACCAACATTGTGACGAGATTCAGCAGCATGTCGACTCGACGCTCGTTCATTACCCGTCAACGTCACCACACCCTCGCTCACTGGTTCGTACTTTAAGTCTGCCCATCACTAGTGACGCACGGATTCAATAGTTCATTGCTATTATTTTTTTACATTCCCCGTATTCGTTCTGCCGTAGCGCTGAGGCTGGCTGCAACCTGCTATATTTCGCTTATACTTTACTTACTTTACTTACTAAAGATTTTGGTGGTGGACTGACAAAAATGATAAAAAATCAGGCGGAATAGTTAGCTATATATCGTCGTCGTTTTCGTCTGAAGAGGTTTCATAGATGCAGCTGAAACGTTGGATCAGCACATTAGTTCGTCGAAATGAGAACTAAGCATCAACTGTATCGTGAGTACGTTCTGAAAGTTTATGTTTCAGGGTCTGAAAGGAAAGAAACACTGGCATTATCATTATCGGCACATGTAACTCTTGACATGCAACACGCTGAAACGCTTCTACTGCAGACAGTTTAACGTATTTCATTTTGAGATACATTATTATTAGACCACATCGCCGACACGCACTGACTAGATGTGACATATTGCTACAGATGCGTGGTCTATGTGTCTGTTTGCTGGGTACCACCGTGAGCTCTGCAAAAACGGCCGAACCGATTGAGAGAGGAGAGGGATTAAGATTCGTGCATGGGCCCAAAAACTGTCAATAAAATATACAGTTAAAGTGGAAATGTCTCGGCATGTGTGTTCATTCTCCATTTAGAGCGATGTTTTTTTCATTGGATTTTGTGGCCTAACTACCCACCTGGGCAAATTTTTCTGCGAATGAATGGCTCCCAGTGATGGTTGCGAAATGTCTGATCCACGACAAATCCAGAACAGAGATAATTGCACGACGGATTCCTGAAATAACTTCCATGATGTATGATCAACTTATTCCATACATCGGTCGGCGGCGCCTTTTCTTGCCTGTATGTTATTGTAATTTAACTGTTGGAATAAAGTGCGTATTTCGCGGCGGGCGGCGCTCTCGTGTCAATCCTACCAGATCATTGCCACCTGTCTAGTTTTAGATTAATTTTCCTAGACTGCAACTTTTGTGGCTGTAGTATTTTTAGCGCGAGATGTAATATATACATCTCGCGCTTATGCTACGATGTCAGTGTCCGTCTGTCCGTCTATCTGCCTGTGACGGAAGTGTATTGGGTCGCGATGCATGCCGGGAAGAGGGGAGGGATCATCTCGCGCTATGCTAGCCACTGCTAGGCCCTCTTGTTACTTTTCAGTAGCGTGACATGTCGTATCAACATGCTGCGCCTATGCTACAAGCATGGCGTCTGTCTGTCGCTCTGTAAAGTTAGTGGACTGTGATCACATTGTGCAACATAAAGTGGAAATCGGCGGATGACGGGATAGGTCGGTGTCTTGGCTACCAGCACGCCGAAGCCGACACGGATAGTATTATGCTGTTATCCGGGGTGTGGAGTTTTGAACCTCGGCAGCGTACAACGACTCGCTTGTCACGCTATCTCAGCATCGGCCGAGCTTCTCGTTGAATCTCTAAAACCTATCGTGCCTCACGGCCAGTGTGCGGTGCGACGACATTTCATTCAAAGCGTCCAGCCGGCACTGACTCCCAGTGCATGCCTAATAAATATATTAATGACTCGAGTTAAGCTGGAATTCCATGGGACCGACACCGACACCGACACGGACTTTAGGGATGCGTCTATCGTGAAATTTTGTAAACGGGTACACGATAGCTTATTGTGTACAGCACACGTTTACACGTGTACACGCGCGCATCCCAAACGCGAGGAAAAGCCCTCGTGTCGGACAAGTCGGCGGACAAGTCGGCAAGGATTGTCGTGCGTGTCCGGCTCGTGGCAAGCTGAACGGGGAAGTCGCCGGACACGCCGACTTCCGCGCGAGCGTGGAATTCGCCGATGATGTCAGTGTCGGTGTCGGTCCCATGGAATTTAAGCTTTACTGTTCATTTGACCTCTGATCTCGAGTGCCTATGTGTGTCTGCGGTAGGCCATCCGATGACGTCATCGTGACGCCGTTCGCCCAGATATTGCACAGTCTACGTTCAGTGCGTCACAACTACCTGTCAATCACTGGTCTGCCTCCGGACAGGTGAGGAACACCGACCGCGACACGACCGTCGAGTTGTGTCGTATCGGGCGGTGTGAATTGGCAGTAAATCTCATCACTTCCGTTTCAGACTCGTCCATACGGGCTACCTTTGTCCTTCGACGCTTCTTATTTATCTTACTGTACTCTTTGCAAGCATGCGAGCGACGACGACCGACGACGCAGAAGCGGCTATGTACAGTAGGCTACAACTCCATTTGTTCGATTTTTGTCGGGAATTTTTAGTCGCGCCTCTCGCACTGCGGAGCGCGACTCAAGTAGTCAGGATGCCGTGTGTCTGTCTGTCTGTATGTATGTGTGTGTGGAAATTTTTTTTCCGAACCGAGCGGACTCTCGCTTGCAGGCGCGATATCACCATTTTGTGTGTGAAAGCGCTGTTAAACTCCAACCAATCAACCATCCTATTACAAAATTTAGTAAAAAATGTTCAGCATTAATAGGCTACTTAATTAGTCGCTCACTTCCTCTAGTTTTACAACAGACGCACACGACACATCGCGAACGACTGGAGTGTGAGCGACAGTCGGCCGACGATGAATGCGGCGTCGTCAGTGCGGACAGAGGCCGCGTTCGCATCTCAGTCATCTCATCCCATCTCATCTCATCTGAACTGAACCGAACTGACCCTGTCCACTTCAGTTCAGTTCATGAGATCAATCAAGACTTTAATAAAGGTTGACAAACCACAACGAGACATGGTAAAATGATAGGCCTATACAATATAATGAGTAATAATGTTAAACAATAGCCTAAACCTAAGCATGCAATTGGAAATAATAAGCAAAAATAAGTAGAAATTAAACAGTATGTGAACATCAATAGCTGTCTGAATATTATTCTAGTAATGAAGTCTTTGTCTGGTATAGATGAGGTTTTTTTGTGGTTAGCACAAAATTGTGACGACTTGAAGCCTAAGATGAGGTGAATATTGCGTTAGATTACAACACGCAACGCTGAGGCCAGAAGCCGACGCCTAAATCAGCCGTAACTCCTCGGTATAAGAAAGGTAAATGAAAAGGCGCCGTATAATCCGATCGTATTGATTCCGAGTGTAGGCGGCGCGTCAGGCTACTCATCTCTCTCTCTCTCAGAGGCTTAGGCAAATCACTGGATCACTGATGCGCAGCGGCTGCAACCCGTGCCCCATGTATACGATTACCTTCAATAATCACAGCGGAATACATTAATGAGATTGTGCGTGTTCGACCGGAGACACTTTGAACACAACGCCATTCATGGGTTGTAATACGGCGAGTACGTCCAACAGTGGTCGCGGGTTCTAATCATGCAAATGAAAGCTGTCCATGTCAGCGTCCAACAAAAAAACAGTGATCGATGCCGCAGACTTTGTATGGTCTCCGGCGCAGTCAGGAATTGTCATCCGGTGACATAAAGTCTCCGAGTGAGGGGGGCGGATTTCACGGCGGGGAAGATAACTATCGGACACCGGCAACCAATCACGTAGCCAAATTCACATCGCCCGACACGACACGAATCGACCGTCGAGTTGAGTGGAGTCTGCAAGGACCTGTGCGCAACGGCAGAAATATTTCGATGAGACAGACATATCAGACGCAGCACATCTGGAAACTATCTGTTTCATCTTTGGCTGCAGACAATTTTCCAACATATGAACTGCCATAAGGCTATTGTCGACGCGCTGAAATAACTATTTTGAACTTCCTGTAGCGTCGTATGGCCAGAAGTTCAGATGCAGCCAACGTGCCCAAGGTCGTTACTGAGTTAGGAGCCTTTCCGTCTCAAATCAAACTCACGATCGTTTGGTGTCGTATAGCTCGAACTGCGTTGGTTCAATTGCAGTGGAGTTTGAGCGACAGAGATGGCAACGTGCACATTCTAACTGGTTACACACACCGAGCACGCAATGTTCCGTAACTTCATTGTTATAAGAAAGTAAGTGAGTAACTAAATGTTTTTATTTCTAAGGCGCCACATATCGGAGGTCACAGAGTAGCGTCATACTTACAGATGCTTATAGAAAACAAATAAAAAATAGTCAGTCAAATAAGTAGGCTAAATAGTTATTTAGTTACTTTTGTTATTTTTTCATTATTTAGTTGTAATATAATTGTTGCTACCGTTTACGGTGAATAAAGATGAATATAATATAGTAGAATATAAATACGGGCGTTGAAGATGCGATCGATTGCAGCGCACTCTAAATAGTACAACATAAATAGATAAAAATAAATAAATAAATATACTAAAGTAAAAAGGCAATAGCAGATAGCAGACTTCGCCCAAATGCGCATTGGGAAACCCACGATGAATATTTGCTGAACTTTGTCGTTGAGCGCAGTTTGGTTGGAATTGACCCAGTAGTTTCGGCAGGTGCGCTATCCTCTCCCGCTTAGGAATACACACGACGCGCCACCGGGGCCCAGTATGTGAAAACATGGCTCCATCCACAAAACCGGAAGTACATAACGTGTCGCAACGCCGCCAGATGAGGACCGAGCCGCAGCCACGGGTAACAGGCACAGAACATTAGGTGAAGTTTGGCTGTGTGGTTTTCGAGATATGTGAGTGTTCAGACAGACGCATATTAGGAGGGAATAACCCCGCTAATTGTCCTGTCTTTTTAGACAGTAGACCGATTCAGTGGACTAGTAAGGTAAAGTACCTAGGCATACACATACTAG
>Ga0209782_1001435_pt1 | contig 12404 bp, 9 predicted proteins | sample WorMetmaBAHAMAS1_FD_187390 | JGI IMG/M metagenome (GOLD analysis project Ga0209782, IMG submission 187390) | Marine gutless worms symbiont microbial communities from Max Planck institute for Marine Microbiology, Germany - Inanidrilus... | ecosystem: Host-associated > Annelida > Digestive system >... | reverse complement strand
ATATACATGCATATCACACGTAGAAATTACTATGCAGTAATTAGAGATTCTAGTGGGACTTGAACTTGCAGTAGAGCCAAAGAAAGGCCCCGAGCTACTGGTCGATCGTTTAAGGTTAAATTCCACGGGAGCAGTTTCTTACGACTTCCTCGTAGCAAATGTTAATAGGATGTTAACGAGTTTCAGACCATCTCAACATTTCAAGAGCTGACGTCAATAACAATTTTGATAAATTCTATTTAAAAAGAGTCTGCACAGCATCTATCGTTTCCAATTATGATGTTATACTTGAGGAAGATGACAAGTGTTTTTACTTTTTATACTCTGCTTCCCTTGAGGCTGATTGGTCGATTTACGTTTGCAGTGAAAGTAAAATAACGAATGTGTTACTAGACGTTAGGAGACAAGAGTTCAATAACATCAAACCATTAAAAGCTCCAATTACAATTTCTCCCACTAGTCCCACTCTATTTTCCTCTTTTATTGTTATAACGTTTATTTCTGCATAGGCATAGTCACATTATGCATGTTTTTTGTATTGTTCTTTCTATTATTAGTATTTTGTATTTTAGTATTTACATACATGTTATATTTAGCTATTCAGCCTTTTAAAGGCTGCAAGAGTGTTCAATAAAATCAATCAATCATGTTAGCTGTTAAGACAGCGTGAAGATAACATGACCAACGCACATAAGGTGGAATTCCACGGCAGCATTTCCTCGCAGCATCCACGTAGCATCCTCGTGACATCCTCGCGAGGATGTCGCTGACATGTCACGAGAAAATCGAATGTGTCGAACGAGGATGTTACGAGGATGCTAGCGACTTGACCGCAACAAGTCGTGCGTGTCGGGCTCGTGGAATTTGGAGAACGACACGACACACGGACAAACGGGCAGCACTACACCGCAGCAGACCGCCGGCCGACCAATCAGGTAAGCGCGTGGCAAGCTAAACGGGGAAGTCGCCCGACACGCCCGACATCCTCGTAGCTTCCTCGCGAGGATGTCGTTCACGCGTGTTGGGCGTGTCGACGATGATATCACGACGATGCTACGAGGAAACTGCTCCCGTGCTATACTGCGCTCTCATACAACGCGGTGCACAAATTAGCGTTAAAATGCAGAAACTTATCGTAGAACATATTGAACCATTACCATACCTGTCACAATGAAACAACTTGTTAACGTCTGAAACAACAACGACATTGTTCTGTTGCAGTAAATGTTCGCTTTGTAACTAGCAAGACCAAGTGTGTCCAGACATATAGACACTCTCGAGCTGTAAACTACTCAGCTATCAGAAACTTGCATAGTTTCAGGTTACAGCACTGTAGTCCACTGAGCAATTTGCCACTACAAAGCGTGCAGGTCTATAAGCCTAACATAGCCTAGTCTGTCTCCCACACAAAATGATAATTGGTGGTACGATAACTTAATTGGCACGCATATTAACGCTCTGTATAGCACGAAGGATTTCATTGTAGGGCCTATAGGGTTGCGTGAAAGTATACTGTATGAGTCTCATTGGGTGCGCTCTTATCTCTCATCTTATCTCATGTCACTTCACCTGAACTAAGTTCAGTTCACATGAAGTCACAGGAGAAGAGATGAATGACGGTAACGCTTTTTTATGATGAACTAGCAAGACTAATAGTCAATTTACACCGCCCGACACGACTCAACTGGATTGGGCTATTATTGAACTTACGTGAACAGCAGACACCGGAAACTGACATAGAGAAATGGAGCAAAACTCGTGATTATGCACTCAGTATTTTGCTATATTTCGAAAAATAACGGTCTATAAAAGTGCTTTTCAATAACTCTGGGTGGCAGTATAAACAATCTTTAACGAACGCAGCTCCAGGCCTATTAAGATGCCGTGAGAATCCCACGTGACCCGAGCGACTCGTGGGAATTAGCTCATAGTAAGTAACCTGTTAATGCTCTTGTCAATAGACGTTGACGAAGAAACACGCGATGCGGAGGACAAGGTAGTCAGGACAATATCGAGTTGTGTCGTGATCTATGTGAACAGTTTAATTCAGATTGCATGTTCTCTGTGCATGCTAGCCAAGCCTTCAATGCGTCAGTGGTTTTGCTAGGCTAGCTGAGTACAAAATATCAGCATGCTTTTCTCAGGCAGCGCCGGCCATCTTATGAAGGTCACTCTGTCAACCCTTGACTAGCACATTTTATGACCCAAAACCGTATCAGAGTGGAGGATTTTGCGTGAAAATATAACAAGTGTCTAATGTAATTTGGCAAAAGGCCGCATCACCCCCTTACGACAGCAAATGAACTCATTCACTGCGTGCGCTAGCCGCAGGCGAACAATGCGTGGCGCACGCAGCATACGAGTGCAAGTACATATCCAAAGGCATGCTGTATATTCGGTATACTTTGCAACGAGCGGCATATCGTTTTCCCTAAAATTGCCCCTACGCGTGAAGGACCTCGCCAATAAGGGGCGAAAAGCCCCATTTTGGGAAGTATCTTTATTAGCGAGTATAGGTGAACCAATCTCGGTTAAATTTGGCATAAAAAGTCAAAGTAATACTCTACTGTCACGCGCCACATTTGGCACAAGGATGGTGGGTCCAGACCCTAGCTGAAGTTTAAAATTTAGTCCCAGTTTCGGAATTTTGTAGATTTTCGCCTCAAACAGTACACACATACCAATAACTGCAAAATTTGGCCTGGAAGGGAATAAAACACCAAAACTGGGAGTGGATATGGAAACCAAGACTTTTGAACTCGGGATGCATAGCAGGCTATCTGCCGGTTTGTAGGGATACGACATTGCGTACGATTTCTAGTAATCTAGTTAGCGATAGATTGCAGCACGCACGATAAACAAAAGTTCACAAGATTTTTTTCACATTTGTATGGCCTGCGTCTGTTCAGTTGTCATATTTCCATCAGTATGCGTGACACTACAGGTTTTGGTAATATTTTGAGTGACTGCTTGTCTATCAGACAACTGATCAACGAATCAAGGAATGCAGTTTTATCCGCGCGACGCTATGTTAGCGTGCACGGGTGTTTGGTATAGCTCGCATTCCACGACGCCGACACCGACATCCTCGCCGACATCCTCGCGAGGATCGTCGCGAGAATGTCGGTGTCGGCGTCGTGGAATGCGAGCTTATGTGCCGGTGTCTGCGTGTGTGTTTGTCACCGATCGATCTGTCTCTGTTGCATGCATACAAAAGGGTTTTATGGACTTATCTTATACTGTTTTCAGAGACATCAGGGTATCCAAAAATAAAGGTATTTTCCTCTGGAACTTTGTCCCAAATGTTGGATTCAGAAAACACCAGCCGTCGGCAAGTGCGATATAAACAAGCGACAGCAGTCGTATGTTATTTATAACGCCTGACGACGACGGCGGACGTGGCCGGCTAGTACCATCAACCGTCGATACGGTTGTTGCCTGTTGATCACGCCTGGCGTCCAACTTTGTGTACAGCACGGTGGTAGATTGTGAGTAAGTACCGTCGCGCGGGTCAGTTGGGTCAGCTGATATACTTGTCTGATTTCTTGCAAGTATTGAGCAAATATGCTGTATATTCAATCACATCTCCACAAGAAAAGTTGCCTGTACTTTACGGCTTCAAACAAATCCACGGCAAATTGACAAAACAATGCTGCAAACAATGCAATACACTTTTCACGCAGTTTTTAACTGCAGGTTAAATAACTTAGCAATGAGAACAACCAAAGATCAGCCTGTTATTCAGTTATAATAGGCTATACAATGCAAAGACAACAACTATAGACGTTGCGTCAACTGAATGTCAATACATGTTGAAGTCTCTACCAGTCATTATGAGCTGCACTTACACGTTTAAGTTACACAAGTTTTGGAAGTTATTGTGGTGTGGATTTTGAAATAAAAAGATGGCCACTCTCTGTCACAATGCACTTAAACACAATAAAAATATTTCGATTGATTTATAAATTGACTTATTATGTTATCATGAGGCATTAGTATATACATGCAAGTCTGACAAGTCACGTTTCTGGGCAGTCTGTACTTGCGAGTACACAACAGGATCGTTGTAGTTATTTGCATTCGACGATGCGACGTCGCCATTATCATTGGCTCTAGACTGAGAACGTGGTACAATGCTGGCGTAGTCGTCAGTGTTAGCTCCATCCACCACGCATTCGTTTTCTTCACTTCTTCCAACGTCATTCTGATAAAATTGGCCGCTGTTTTACACACAGTGCTGACAGTCAATGATCGTATTGACAACATGTATAGTTCGATAACGTTCAATCACGTTTTTGTTCTAAAGAGTGAACTCCTATTTGACACAATTTCACGTCCACATAACTGACAGATGTGTGATGCTCAATTATATTTTAGAAAAATGGTGCTAGAAATGTGCAACTTTTGGGAAAACTTGTACACGTGGCTATGTTGGAGTTGACATTTTGCTGTCTACGGTAAACTGTCAGTTGAAACACTTTACACAGTACATGCATGCTTACGCTAAATAAAATGTTTATTCGGATTTAAAAACTCAAGTTGACACAACGTAGGCCTAGTAATGATAATATGCAAATTTGTAACGTATACAAGTCAAGCATGCTTGATATCAGAGGTTCTGAATAAATCAGCAATTCAATATCAGGCTTAAGGCTTTGTGATACAAGACCTGGTTTCGCTGGTCTGTTGACGACGTCTTTTTAATACAACGATGATGACGACAACAATGACGGCAACAACGACAACAAAAACGACAATGCCAACAGCCAGACCGAGGACCGAGTTGTCGCCTGAAACAACAAACACAACATTACAGTTGCCACTATTATTTATAATAGGTCAATTTCTGAAACAGCATCTTTATCTGGCACCACTTCTGAGATAATACCACTTTTGCAGTGCATATGACTGCCTATACCTTGAGAACTCCTTTACTTTTGACAATAAAGGTTACATGTAAGCTTAAATCACAAGCAATACACGCCTTTCTGATTTATGTGTAAATACATTGCAGTTATACCTGCTGGTTCAGCTGGCTGATTGACGTGATCAGACTGACAGACAACCAGATGTCGGTCATTACATCGAGACACTTTCCAATGATCAGTTGTAGCAACGACACAGTTGTAGTTTGAGTTTGGATGTTGTGGAGGATTGTTAGGTGGAGATGAACCAGTAACGTCAAACTTGTTGTATAACACGTCAGCACCGTCTGACAAACAACCACTGGTTGCCCCATCATACACATACATAGCTTTGTGCATATTGCTGTTTTTAAATTGATTAACTACATGTCCAAATTTCTTTTCAGAAATACAGTGGGAAGTTGGGAACTAATGTGTTGGCCAAATAGGCATGTGCCGAGCTCGGGCCTGGCTTCCCAGGGGGGTGTACTCCACAGGATCGTAAATGGGCTTTATTTTAAAGGTAATTCGCCCCGAATGGAGATAAACAGTTTCAGTACAAAAAGCAACGTTACTAGATAAACGCTTGATAGCAATAATGCTTTCCGTCTACAATTTATCACATTTTCACATTTAACATTCTGCATTGTGTGCTGAAAAATGTGTCACTGTTTTGGCTCTAACTTTGTCATCTGTTGACCAATTTTCAAACATTTTCACAGGTAGATTTAGCAGTAAATTTGCAGACAATGGTTAACAAAATATCCCACCGTACCTCACAATGTTGTTACGTTACATTGTGAAACGTTAACGTAGAAAACCAACATTACTATAGTAACAAGAAGCATTTGAAAAATGTTGGGCCCATTCGCCACAACGAGCCGCCTCACGCCAATTCACCAGGTGTCGCCACTGTACTGTCGCACGCCGCCTGCGCATCGATGTCCACGACGCCAACGACGACAACGACAACGCGTGACAGAGGGGACCGATATGGCCCTATGGAATGGGCCCAATTATCAATGCATCACAAGGCAGTGAAGCAACACTGTTTAGGAATGGTGGGATCTTTTACTGTTATTTCATTACACACTTACTGCCGAGTTTGCTTTCAAAAATTAGTTAAAAAATGATCGATATCTGACAGCGTTATATGGATAAGAAAGTTGATTGCCCCAACAAGCCTGTGCGCCTGAAGATAGATAAGGCTTAAACGTTAAAGTTTTAGCGTACACTGCTATGTTATTTCATGTAGTATACAACGTTTAGATTATGTTACTAGGTTGCAACTTACGCAAAGCTGGCCACGTCCACCATGACTTCAGCAATCCAATCCATGCCTGCCCAGACAACACAGAGCTAGGAAAGTGATGAGAAAAATTGTCATCAAATACAGCCAAACTGGCGTTGTTAGAGCGACATCTGTTGACTGCTGTGAACCACGTGACTTTCTTGTTTTTGTGCACCTTGTAACATGACGGCGAGTTGGCGAGTTTAAATGCATCGTCAGAACTCGTTTCTGTAAGACATTAACTGTCAGTATTTATAAAATTTAACACAAAACTGAATTTCTGATACCGTATCACATAATTAGTCAATTTAATCTACCTTGGAGTTATCAAGCCATCCAGGGTAATATGATCAAATAGCGCATATAGACATCTTTATTCACCATAATGATAGATAAAAAAACACAAAAAAGACATAAGTACAAGAACAAGAGAAAGAAAACGAAATTAAATAACTTAACTAAGCTTAACTACTGAACCCCCATGTAACACATCGTTTCTTGTGGCCACACGAGTCAACATCCCAAACATCTCGATCGTTCAGCCGTTTTTGCACATCTCATGGTTGTGCCCAACACAATGACACTCACACTACGTGCGGCATCTACAGCAAAGTACATGCGATGCGGCCCAAAAATTAGACAGTTTAATGAACGCAATTACTGACTTGTGCAGTACACGGCGACTTCTGCGATGCAAAGTCTTTCAGGCGATGTGTCTAAACTCTGGACGATGACGTAGCGAAATTGCTGAGCAGACGAAGGGCAACCGATATTGACCCGTTTACCGGCAGTCGTATTGACTTTCACGGTTCCACAGACCGTGTATGAGCTAGGGTCGACTGCTGATCCCTCAGTTGGGAAGACATCCGACATTCCGACCGCAAAGTTGTCCAAACCATTTACTACAAAGTACAAACAGGGTAACTGTGTTATCACTGCATGTGACGATATACTAATTCAAGAGATTCACTGTGCAATTTACTGAGATTGAAACAAATCATGTCCTATTATTTATAATTATAATTAATTTATTTACTCACTTAATGGACTATTTAAAAATTCGAACAAAGTGGACGATAGTTACGGTCGTCTTTGTCGTCTTGATCAGGAAAAGTGACGGTGACACTGCTGATATGGTAGTATCGTCCAAGGTCAACTGACCACCATGGATTGGTCCTATTATCCCGGGTGCACGACGCTGTAGTCACGTGACCGTCAACAGCGCTGCCTGCCGCTGATACGTACGTACTGACTTGACGTGCAGGTTTGCTGAGCGCCAAGTTGTCTGCAAGACGTACATGTACATTCACAAACTGTTAAGATTTGCTAACAGTTCAGAGTAAGCTGAAGTGAACAGATATGAAATGTGCTCTCCTTGCGCTCTCCGGGGACGTTTTAGAATGGTATGTTACCACACTGGCCATGTGGATGAATGAGTTATAAAAATGTCTTCAGAATTTAGATTACCGATTACATGTGTTATAAATTACAACAGTTATTACTTCACCTCTATCCGGGAAAGCTTCAAAACACTATTGTCTATTGTCCTTCTGTCTGATAGTCCAGAACGCATATCTAAAAAACCACACAGTCGAACTTCACCACATTTTTGTGCATGTTGTCTATGGGGATTGCTCGGTCCTGTTGCAGTGATTTTGCCATGTACTTCTGGTTTGTGAATGACGTCATGTTTTCACACAGTGGGCTACATGGTGTGCCACGTGTAATTATAAGTAGTGAGAGCTTAACAGCCGAAACTGCTGCATTGCTTCCAACCAAAAGAGATCTTTATTCACCAATAAAACATGGTAGCAAGAAGATAACAAAAAACAACAATATAACTTAACTAAACCTTGACTAATTAGTGAAACACGATAACGTTCAAACTTGTCAAAGAATTTCTTCCTGCGAGCAGCAAGCTGCACACTAGGCAGATCAAATTCTGCCAATCTATAAATAATGGGTTAAAGGAAGGGTTGCATTGATCTACAACATAGTTGTAATATTATTTAAACCACCACGTAACGAGGTCACGTACCTGACGTACTGTTACATTGTCTGACGATGTCAAACTGTGTGCTGTTAAGACGATGACGACGTTCACCGATACCAGGTCTCACGTCATGTATCTCGCAGTTGTTATCATCGCTATTCCACTGTGCAGTAATACACTTGGCGTAAGCGACACAAGTGTCTAGACATTGTCGCTGCGTTATGTTCTCGAGTAGCGCACCGCTTCCAGTGTATGACTCTGGATAAACAATCCAGCGAGGTGAACAGTCAGCGTTGATCATTGACGTCGAACTGACATCATCGTTATCTGAGCAATACAATGCAGACATATACACAGGTGGTGATTAGCTCACCGGTATTAAGATGCAGAAGTAAAAATCGTTGAAGAAAAGCGTGTAAAACGTACAAAAAACGTTAATAAAATAAAATACCGGCGACTTGAGGCACTGTGCAAATGATTGACGAAAACGTGAACAAAGTAAAATAAGGTAACTTTCTGAATACTGTAACAGTGCACCATTTTCGATTTTGCAAGTTTGAAATTTTTACAGGGTGATGGAATGATAAATCTCATCAAAATCGATCAAACGGTTGCAAAGTTAACACATTTAACTGTTTTTAAAATGACAACCGTTCATAGCTTGGCTACCGTCAAATTTTTCGCGGGATTTTGTATGATAACAAGAAACCTCAAAGTGATTTGAGAATAGAAAAAACGCCGCAAACTCTCTATTGGTTACAATGGCGCACCCCACATATTGTCCCCAAAATTACCCCCTCCCGTGGACCGATCCTCAAACCCAACTACCTGCCTTATCTCTCGACCCATCCGATCTACCATACGAAACCGCGTCCGTAACTGATCAGCCGTTTTGCCACAATGCACTGGACAGACGTAGACAGACAGACAGACAGACAGACAGACACACACAGACCAACAGATAAGACGACGACGCGGCATAATAATAGTTGTTGCCAATATTTACTACACTGTGGCGAGGGAATCAGCAATAAAACACAATATAGCCCTTCCGGCAACTTTGCCGAGCGGGCTAAAATATGCTATATTTACCATTATACTGACAGACGTAGTGATTGGTAATTGTCCAGACGCTGTCGTAGATATTAGGTTTTCCGTTGTGTTCGCCCACAGTCGCACACCAGGAGTTGTCCGTGGTATGCTGGAGAAAGTCTGAAGAAATAAGATCTAAATGCAGCCACAAACAAGGCAGTCGTACATAGCCGACTTCGACCCCAGTGCACAATGCCCAACACACGATGTGTACTTGCCGATCTTTACCGCCAGGCAATTTTTCGGAGTGAATGCAGTAGTTCAGTCTGTTATGCTGTAGCAGCCGAGAAATACATGTGATGCGGTATGAGGCACTTTGTATGAAAATATAGCGTAAATACACAAAACAGGAAATGCATTACCTATTGCAACGCAACCAGAGGAAGACCGAACCATAGATGCAAGTAGACACACAAACAGGCAAACATACATACACATCACAATACTGCTTAAAGTCGTGGCCAAAAGGTAAGACAGCTGAGTTGATGGTGACAGGCGACCGAAAGTGGGGTATGATGTGGTAAGGGGCGTTTGCTTCCCCAGTGAATGGGATACAACATAAAGAGGGGCTATGCCCTTCCAAGGAAAATGTTTGATGTATTGGCCCTGGAAATGGTGCATTATGGTACACTTAATTCAAGGGGCTAAACATATAATAACGTAAGTAGCTAAAAACCATAGTTGGGATTCAGCCCTTCGTGTCCCTTTCCCTTAAATTTAAGCACGGCAAGACGACTGTACGTGTAAGGCCTAAGTGTACTTTGTTGACTATCGTTATTAGTACCTGACAGTTGTCTGTTGATCCAGTGCCATTTGACCGAGTTATTAACCTGACGAGCGTAAGCATCAATCCAGACTGATCTGTGCTGTATGACTGTGTTGGCGTCATTAACTATGAACTGTTGAAACACGTTGTCAATGTTCTCATCACTGATGATCGGCAGTGTTGAATTCACTGACTCACAAAACTCTCTCGCTTCACTCCAACTCAACAACGATCCATTCGTGTAGAAACAAGGAGGACCATTGTTCATTGAGTAGCACTGAGACACCTCAGCTGCGTCTGTGAACACGGTTGCTATGCAACCAACATCATAAAAATAGCATTATTAATTAGTGCCATTGAAGTAAAAAGAAGGTGACAGTGGTCGTAGGAAACGATACACTGTGTCTTTAAGACGCCCTACTTTCAATTTGTGGCGCACGGGATCCGCCGTGTGGCGGAGGATGAAAATAGCTAAGTCTGTCAGCCCGTTAGCCGGTCTGTCCGGTAGCTCTGGCAGTGCAAGCTGTAGCAAGCTGTAGCAGCTTAAGTATAGGGACTTCATCCGGCAGGGGCAGAGTGTGGACAACAATGTGGTGAACATTCGGAAGACCGTGCGTGATGTTTGAGGGACGGTTCCGGAGCAAGCCTTCCCTTAGACAACAAATTCAACTCTGTTAAACTTGACAGATGTGGATGATTTTTAGTGTGTAAACTCCTGCTTTTTCAAGCCGGCAGTGGCAGTTTATTGGTTTCTGAATGCTCTGTTCACCACCTGTCAGACTTCGGTGCTCACACTCAGTGACATCTGCATGCATAGCGAGGATGTATATAAGTTTTGCCTTGTGTGTGTGTGTGTGTGTGTGTCTATCCGTGCCAAAAACTGATAATTTAATCACTACATCACATTCTGCATTCACCTGGGGGGGGGTTTGGACCCATTCAGGAATGTCCGTCTTTCTGTCTGTCCGTTTGTCCGTCCAGGCCCGAGTGTCTGTCCGGGCCCCCTCCCTACCCATACCCCCCGGCGACGGGCTGTGTGATTCAGCCTTGAGCTGATTCTAGTTTTGATAGAATTTTAATGTGGTAGACAGACAATGCGAGCTCTGCACATAGAATATTATCAACTCATCGCAGTGCAGTGCCGTAATTAACGTGATTATTTACGCATAAACTTTCACATAAGCGTATACAACATAAACCGTAAGTTATATATACCTATTACGATGAAGCAACATTTCACTAGGCCTATATAACACGACATTGACACTGGTGTACTGACTGAGTAATAATAATTGCTGTATGATCAATAGATGTAAACTGTCACTGAAAGAGGAAAGATAACTCGTACTACTACAGCCTGCAGGCTTAAATGAGGAAGTTTGTACATTGTGTATAAACTATGTACAATACATGTCTTGTAAGCTAAGAGGCCTAGGCCTACATTAGTCCAGTGCGTAACGTCTAGCCTATGCCTAGGCCTAACATGTAGGCTAGGCCTAACTGTAAAGCGTGGTGCATAATATAGGCCTAGTGTACAGGGCGGTTCTGTATTATTATTAAGAATGGGTGCCCGTGTTGAATTTTTGCCTGGACAAATTATGTGTGCAGATTATCATAGCTGGTACTTTCACTGTATGTTCGAGATACAATTGGGTAAAATCCATGCATTTTCGTCCAATTTAGCATCATTTTACATGCGGTAAAGATTTATGCAAACTAAGCAAATAATATTTAAATGAACTGACATGACAATTTTAGACCTTTCTTGACAAAATTCTGACACTTTTGTCATAAAATATGCCTTTTTCCTATTAACCTTTGCAGACTTGTTAACTCTCAAAAAACAGTCCGTTTTGGACCACCCTGTATAGGCTGCCCTGTAAGCCTATGTAAGGCTGTTGTCAAAACACGTATCATCTTTCTACGTATTTTCTTCCTCTTTTCAATCACAATTTAATCGAAGCATGAAACTACTTTGCGAACTTGCAATAGTGACGCGATACAGCAAGAAGTCACAACCGAATATCAAATAGAAATATTACTTGTATAGGAGACTAAAATAAACTAGAAAATGTACGGCAGCGCCTTGCGTATAGTCTGCCCGGCCTAGCAGTGTTGTAGTTTAACCCGAATGTTGATGGACACCTGCTGCCCACGCATAGGCGGCGGAAGCATCTGAAAAGTGGGCGGGCCAATCACTCCTCGTTGCCATAGGCACCAAGGCGCGACGCCGAAGGCATCGAGGTGGGGAATGGGGAGAGGGTATCCCCAGCCGACTAGGAGGTCTGGGGTACATTGTGTATAAACTATGTACAATACATGTCTTGTAAGCTAAGAGGCCTAGGCCTACATTAGTCC
>Ga0209782_1001434_pt1 | contig 12407 bp, 6 predicted proteins | sample WorMetmaBAHAMAS1_FD_187390 | JGI IMG/M metagenome (GOLD analysis project Ga0209782, IMG submission 187390) | Marine gutless worms symbiont microbial communities from Max Planck institute for Marine Microbiology, Germany - Inanidrilus... | ecosystem: Host-associated > Annelida > Digestive system >... | reverse complement strand
GTTCATATATCATATACAATATAATGACGATACAGAATTTTTTGCTAGACATTTAGGATATCGTAATTCGTAAATCGGGTACCCAATCGCGTACGTTTAGATTCCGCACAGCCCAAGGCAACGTGAGTTCACTGTGTTGACATTTTGGTTTCCGGTGTGTTATGTTGTTTTAATTTGTGATGATATATATGTATCGACAGAATTTGGCAATAGGAACTACTTTTGTAGGAGTTGTTTTGTAGGTTATATCCAAAATGCTGCTTATGACTTACTGTTCTAGTTTATGGACAAATCGGCGACATGCCTATTGCCAACGCCGCGAGGGATCTCGCAAAAGACCATTTCATGGGCCACTATAGGCGTTGCTGCACCCACGGGGGAGGGATTGCAGACATAGTGGGCTGGATACTCCTGAGGCCCACCTATAATAATCCACTTGTCTGCCAATGATCCCATGGAACATGGGGTGTGGCAGCCATTTTTTTAAATGGCAGCCAATAGCCCCAAAATTCCTTCATTTAATGGTAGTAATCTTTTGTGTACTTCCATTTTGTTGTCAAATTCAATATATGATGTAATTTGGGTAGTGCAAAACAACTGTACAAAGGTTTCTCACTGTCTTTATCAATCTTAGACTGAGTGTTTTAGGGTATAAAGTAATTTGTATATAATGTATAATTTCCGTAACACCAGGTTTTGAGACCGTAGCCAATCACAAAGAACCATACATATGAAACCACTATCAAACAGTAAATTGGTACAGGCTAGACCCCATCATAAATAACGCATAGAAATATTTCAGATTCACCTATTTATCAAGTAACAACAAGAATTACTCAGTAAAATGTGAAAAAATAACAAAAATAGATGCAATCATCCAAACCAATACAAGCACTTATGACAGATGTCGTCATGTTTTGTGCATCATCACACTGGATAAAAAATATTCCACATGGAAATTTTTTAATCTTGGTGTCGCTATATGACTTTATTTATTGTAAATGCAATAGTAATTTATTTTTGCACCAAATAACTGCCGTAATTTTAACTCTTTGTGTTGTATTTTAGAGTACATGATGACGTTTTCACAGTGTGGCTGATATGAGCAATGATTTGCTAATTGAGGAACGAGGAGAACAAACCAGTAGTGAAAAATACAGTTGTGACCATGAACAATCAGCAGCAGTAGCTGCAATGCCACTTGTCTCATTATCTTCATCAACAGACACTTCACAGGATTCTGATAACAAGGATAGTTCGACAGATAGCATGTCCCGCAAGCCAATGTCAATAACTATTGACATAGATGATGCCGCTGCAAAGGAACGACGGCAGATAGAAGAATTGGATTTTCGATTTCTGTGCATTGACTTGCGTACCCTTCCTGGTTATTTGCAGTTCTTAACATGCTGTGGAGGAGTTTTCTTCTTCTACCTCATTTATGGATACTGTCAGGTTAGTATTTGTATGTTATATAAGTTTATATAAAAAGTTGCAGCTTTCTGTCGAATTCATGCTTTTGGAATTTTTGGATTACCAATGTCGGAGCTATTATTTATGTTGTTGTTATCAGTGCACACCAGCGAGCACAGTATTAGCTATGCTCATGCCTGTTTGTGTTGGTTACAAGCTAGTATTATAGGTAATTCCTTCTAGATCTTTATCTTAAACTCTGGACTCATGAAAATTTACCATGACGCATTCACCATAGCAAGTTTTATCAACAGAAGTCAACCAGTGATTATGTACACTCACTACTGTGCACATAGTTTAATACATGTCCATTGTTATGACATACATGGAGCATTGCATGCTATCTACCTGTGACATTTGAGTGTCGAGTTACAATGCATGTATTTTACTATGCAGACAGTGGTATAAAATGTTGACTTTTGAATAAAAAGATGCACGATTCATTTGCATTGGCTAAGTCTGATGTATAATTGTGCAACATTGGATTTTGGCTGACATAGAGTGTCATGTGGTCCCTCTGCTGTTGTTGTTGATTTAAAATCAATGATTTTTTTAAAGTGGGATTAGAACATTAGTAATACAGTAACTGTATCATTACCAGCACAACAAATGAACTTGTCGTAACACTAGGTATAATTAGGGATGAACCTAGCACACTGTAAAAAAATTGCAGCTTTACAGAGGGTTTTAAAATATGCTCAGTTTCATGGAAAATTCAGAGAATCATTGTCAAATTCAGAGATTTCAGGGCTACATACCGACACTTAAGCTACTCAAAGGTGTTTGTTAACCATTAACTGGTAGAATGCTATCCAGTTATAAAACAGCAGATTTAACTTTAGTTCGTCACTTATCAGTTCACTAACACTTCAGTTACAAATGAATATATCATAACAGACAAGGCAGGTTAATGTAGTGCCGTCGGCTCAGCAACAGAAATCTCTTAGCTTGCATGCCAAGATATGCCACTGATGACATCAAGAAATGAATGATGTGCATTTTGCAAGTAGGAATTAAGCAGTGATTGTTCGTTAAAGTGTGACACACAATGAATGATGAAATCGTTACCGGTATAGAAATGTATTGGTAATAGTCCATAAGTTTTCATGATGAAACAAGATTTACAAAAGCCACAGATTGAGTGGAATTTCGCGGAAGTGCACTTTTCATGGAATGACAGCTAATTTCACAGGTGTTGTGGCTGTGAAATGATGAATTGAGTTGTTCTCTAGTTATAATATTAAATGTCAGTTGGATCTTAAAGCTTATTGGCATTTGTTAAGGCCAGAAAAAAGGCCAAGTAAAGAACTAATAAGATGTAATGTAAAAACTGTTAAACTAATATAATGCAGTGTAATATTAGACAAAAAGCTACATGTTCTAAAGGCATTACAGTATGCTTACAAAAGTGATGTGCATGGTAGCAAGCTTGCAACTTTAGCTGTCATTAGGTGCATTTTATATTGCAGTATTACTGTTGTGTAGCAGCTCGTTAGAGTTTTCCTGGATAAAGGGCTTTCAAAAGGTTTTTGTCATTGTTGTTAATGTTTAACAGGAACTAATATTTACAGTTGAAGGCTTCAAACCATTTGGCTGGTATTTAACACTAGTACAGTTTGCATTGTATTCCGTCTTTGGTGTCATGGAAGTACAGCTGAATAAGGATCGAAAAAGAAGGTTAGCACTATTGTATTTGTATACCTCCTTTGTCGTACTTGCATTCCAAGTGTTGATTGTGATCACAGTGTATCATTGCACACTTGCTGCTAGAGATTTGTTGAATTTGTTTTTTTTTGCATAAATTATTAAATCTTGGTTGTTTGCTGTTGAATATGACTGTGACTGATTGTAGGATCCCATTCAAAACTTACTTATTGCTTGCCGTCTTGACAGTGGCAACAATGGGCTTGTCAAACTCGTCACTTGGCTATCTTAACTACCCAACGCAAGTCATATTTAAATGCTGTAAATTAATTCCAGTTCTCATCGGTGGCATTCTCATTCAAGGTTTGTAATTACTGCTGTATAATGTTATGTTTATGTGATTTTTACCCACATAATGCGATATGTTACATGGCTCTGTGTCCAGTCTGTCTGTCACAAGCCGATATTTTCTCAACAGGACAGAACATATTTAGCTGGTTTTGGTTCAACTTATTATATAGTCAATCAACTGTGTTATAAAGAAACCCAGGTATCTCCAGAAATAGGGGTACTTTACACTGGACTAACAAAATTTCACCATGGCCCATGAGCCATTGTAAGTGTTGTCGACTTGGACCAGCCATCAACTGTTAGCCAGTTTGTCGCATTGAGTATCGTCAACTACACCATCGGAATGATTGAATACACTGTATGGGTTTTTCTGCAGTGGCTGAAACTTGTGTACAAAACCTCAGTTAAACACTAAACACTGGACCAGACCAATTCATCAATTTTATGTTGCCTGTACCGGCCGAGTCAGTACCTGTTCCAGCAGTGATGATGGCAATGAAATGTGCCATGTTTCTTGCAGCTGATGGTGGTAATTAGCTGGTAATTCCATCCTGCAATAGCGTGACTGATTGCATCGGCACTGGTTCATCTAGGTGTGGATAAAATTTAGCGTGTACAGCAACAACCCACATTGCTAACAACAAGCCAGTTCCAAAGGAGTCATGCTGCAAACTCAAAATACTGGTAGTATTGGACCAATGCCGGTAGGTCACAATATCGCCATTAAAGCCCAACCAACCGACTTTGACCAGTGCCAGTCTACAAAAAATAAAATAGACCGGCACCAACTCGATGTACAGTGGACCGGGTGTGGTTCAGAAACAAGATCTGTTCTAACTCTATAGTACAAAACTTACTTTTGCCTAATAGGTCCAGTTCTTTAGGTAAGAGGCAAAAATGTGCTAGCAGTAAATATCAAGTCAGTTTTATTTCTGTACACTGATGTTGGAGCCGGCATAATCGTTGATGCATTCCTTACCTCGGGAGTCATTTGGTCAGTAACAATCGGATGAGGCCAGTGCTTTGATGCTGTTTGTTGGCAACAGGAAAGGCACGCAGCCTGCAGATATAATGTCCCTAAATGATCTGTTTCAGACGATCCAGTCCACCCTGGAGTAACTAAGGAATAGAAAGCCAATTAAATGTAATGTATATTGCTAGGTTATAGGTCACAGGTGTACGACCATGTTGTATGTTATCCTATGTATCTTATTTGCTTGCCAGGGCCAGTTGTTTGAGGATTAGGATTGTTCTTTCAGAGCATTTAAAAAAAACAGAAATGACGTAAAGTTACACTTGCCTTGGGGAACTTTCAGTATCCAGAAATTATTCTTGAGTTGCAAACTCTTGACATGATGAATGGACAGATAGCATCTCAGAGATTGTGACTTTGTAGCGATCATGACGCAGTCTTTTAGTGGGAGCGTGCGTAATAGAAGTAGTGTGTAACTGGTAGATGATCATTGCTGTAGCGTAGAGAGCTGTTATCATGTTGCTGTGTGACGTACAGGCAAGAAGTTCACCATTATTGACTGGATGGCATGTGTACTGATGAGTATTGGTCTCATCTTTTTCACACTTGCCGACAGCAGTGTCTCGCCGTCATTTAGTCTCTATGGTAACTGTAGTTTACACTGCACTTTTTTGTCATGATTTCGAACCATACAGTGCTCACATTTTGTATGATATGTTTTAAGCTGTTGGGTTAACTGATGTATACTGATGTGGGATGGGCAACACGAAGAGAATTTGCCTGTAAGAAAGATGTATTTTTAATCAAAAATTTTCTTTGAGTTTGGAATAACTGCAGAAAAGAAGATTAGTTAAATAAACACCAAAAGAAATAGTAAAAAGCAGTAGCTTAGCTTAATTAATCATAGATTTTATGTAGTATCAGTATATGGTAAGTTATGTTCTACCAAGTTTTAATATGTTTTTCTGTATAACTATTTCTAGGTGTTTTTCTCATATCGATGGCGTTATGTGCTGATGCTGCTATCGGCAATGTTCAAGAAAAAACTATGAAACACTTCTGTGCTCCGAATGCTGAAGTTGTATGTATACGTACAGTAACTGATTGTCATATTTGTGGAAATATGCTACTAGCTGTCTATATTGTGAAGCGTTAAATGCGATGTTTATGTGTTCCTCGTACTGTTGGCCATTGTTGGCCTGGCCGACAGTAGAGGAACACAGAATGAATGCCGATTTCTTACTGGATCATATAGTTGTGCCCTCCTGTTTCTCCTGTAGCACATGGTGAAACTATTTTATTACTAATAATTAATGCTCAGTGTTATATGCTTGCCACTGTGGCCATCTCAACCTTCTGTCCACTTCAGATGATAAATGAACAAAAAATGCTGATACAGTTCCTATTCTATATAGATAAAATTGTATGCTTGCTGTAAATAAAATGCATATGTAATGTAATGCTGCAAGATGTTGCATCTTGTATGGGTTACTGTATCTGTCTGGTACCACAACTGCTAGAATTTGTGTCGGTTTTTTTGCGTCTTGAATCTTGATCACTTTACCATTGTTGCTTGCTGTGCAGGTTTTATATTCTTATTCTATTGGATTTCTGTACATACTCGTGGGCCAGGTCATAACAGCTCAGCTGTGGGAAGCTGTAGCATTCTGTTTTAAGGTTAGTATTATTTGGACTTTATTTATGGCCCGCTATCATTTCTAAATGGTTTTGCAGTGTTCATTCATCATGGTCAATTAATGGTGCAATTTAAAATAAAATGTTGAAGTTGGTGTAAACATTGCTATAGAATAACACTGGCGAAGAATAGCAAATGCAGAATGCATGAATATTAAATGTATTGTGATATGCTCAAGCCATTAGAGTAATTCATGTTGGACTGCACTAATGAATCATTGTATAAATTGCTGTCTTATGTCAAATCGACAGGTCAAAAATATTTCCTTGTTCTGTATTTATCATGTCTTTGCAATATTTATCATTACCTCGTTAACTAGCTTTCCATCATATGTTAAATGCACCATTAATATGTAATTTTCCAACAAAACTGAGTATAAAACTGGCATACTTATTATTTTAAGTGGCTACAATATTGTCTAATATTACAAATTGACATTACATTAATTTCATTGAACATAATTTGGTAAGTTTACTGGTGTTGTGTGTTGTTTAGAATCCAGAGGTGTATGCATACATATTTTTGTTTTCTCTCACTGGATATTTTGGTGTTAATGTTGTTCTGAACTTGGTGAAAATATATGGTGCACTTATTGCAGTCACAGGTACGGCGTAACACTGCTCTGCTTTCAGTCTGATATTTTTTCCGGATGACACATGGTATGCAAGCTATAGGTGGTTCAGCTTTGAATTCATTTCCAGCTGAAATAGGCCTCTTCCAATTCCAGCTCGAGACACATTTTCATACGACCCACACAGGGTTGTTATTCTTGCTTTTGCACTTCCTACAATCACACGTTTACACATAACAAGTGTATGCCTTATGAATAAACCTGACATAAGAAAATCGGTAGTATGACATTTTTGGGCCCTATTTGCCTATACAGATCTCAACGAAATCCAGCTTCTTGTTACATTTAAGTTTAGCTGCATACTACAGATGTACCCCATATGGATGCCAAGACCTAATATGCCCTAGAAACATTATATATTTTGGTGTTGTATAGATCATTTCTGTGTGTTTGTTTACCTTATCACTTGCTTCTTTTTTTCTCATAACTTGATTTTTGTCACTTAAGTGGTTGTAGATTTAGTTCTATGTGACCCTATATTTACTGTGTTGTTTGAATTTTTTCTTGAGCTTTGAATTTGATTTTCGCAGTACTTACCAAGAGATTTGCTTGGAAGAGCGTACGGTACTCAAAATGACCAGTTTAGTCCGTCAGTCCATCAGTAGTACAGATAGGGATGTTAAAATCGAATTTTTTGGATATTCGATTATGAAAACAGACAAATCTATTTTTTGATTATCGAATTGTAAATATAATAGGCACTGATAAGTGATAAAAATGAATGCATACGACTTGTTATGAAGAGCGAATCCATATGTGTACTAAAGACAAAGGCTCTATATAAACTTGCTAATATTTCATTACATCTGTTTTTAAAGTGATTTAAAACTAAGAAGCGAAAACTTTATGTTTACAAACAACAAGTTTACAATTACCACTCGATTACATGATCGCAGTTGTTTAATATTTTGTCGCACTTGGTTCCATTGTTGATGAACGTCTAACATACGTCGCGAGTCCGTATCGTATCAAGTTACATTGCAATGATCGAACAAAAGCGTATGGCCGTTCACTTTTCCAGTTTGTTTCGACCTGTACTGGTACGGTCAAGTATGCAATAACCATAATGCTGTGCCAGACTCTGGGTTCCAGTCGAATTTTATCAATACCATGTGACATCATCTTAACTATTCTGTGCTATTTATTGCACCCATTTCAAAGTGTAAATTCATGTACTTAATGTCAGAATTTATTGTTTTAAGCAAATTTATGGTATGAATTGCGTAGTATATGCATCATAGTCAGTCTATCCACCCATCACAGTCGGTGTTTATTGATGCGGCTAGGTGTAGCGTCTTGCAAAGTAGCCATTGTTGCCTGCTGCAATTTCAGTAACGATAAACAATTTTAGGAAAACGATAATCGTTTAACATCCCTAAGTACAGATGTAGATAAGTTAAAGTGGAGATAAGGGAGATCATGTATAATGGTAGATTTGGGAATGTGGGTGAGGAATTGCGTAGTTATATTGATGTGTAGTGACATCTGTTTAAAGTGCTCAAGGACTGTATTTAATGTTACTGTACTTTTTAAATACTGTTCTATAGTTTCACTGCCAAACACTGAACCAACATTTATTTTACCAAATGTCCTTCAAGTTTTTAACAGATTTTTTCTTGAAGTTCAGGGTTTCACCCACTTCATATGTAGTTATTATCTATACTCTTACTAAGTTGTTTAAATCGTTTATTTTGATCATTTTTGTATGTTTGGAACAGTAGAATTGATAGCTGTAATAAAGTAATTCAATGTCAGTTAAGCTGACAAGCGTGTGATATTACTGTGTGACAGTGACTACGTGTAGAAAGGCAGTCACAATGGTGCTCTCCTTTCTTCTGTTCACAAAGCCTTTCACGATGCAGTAAGTTAGTTAGTCATGTTGTTGGTATTCAAATAGCATTTATTTTGAAGTGAAAATAAATTTGTTGTAATAAAAAATCAGGGAATTTAAGTAGTATGCAAAGATGTTCGGCTGATTCATCGTTGCCATGGTTCATGGTAAATTTGCCTCTGATTCATTTACAATTAAATGATCGTAGCACTTCATGCCAGTATTTACTTACTTACAAGATGTTTTGTCACTGGGTCATGTATGTATTCCATGTGATCTTTAACCGATAATAATTGTACAGTTATATTTAATTTTATTTGCAGATGTAATACTGGAATTTTAATTTATAAGCAAATTGATTTTATAAGTTTGTTTGATGTTTAAAACTCACATTTAGTTACTTGTAGTAACTCCTTAGTTGTGTTTTACAGGTATCTTTGGTCCGGTTTTATCGTTCTTGTTGGTATTTATCTAAACATCTACAGTAAGAATCGGGCCCAGTGGGATGCCTGGTTCAAAGACTTGGCGTCACGTATATTTCCACGGCCTCATCGGCTTGTTGCATTGCAGAATTTACATCATGTTGTATAGCTGTTTCGCATTTATACGTCTTCGGTTTATAAGATGGATCCGTTTAGGAAACAGTGCTGAAGAATTAAGCATTGAGTTGTTCCAGTGTTAGCTTCCTGGCAGTTTAACGTAAGATGAGCTACTGTGTTGGCTGTGAACATGCTTGATGGCAGTTGTTACATGCTGGTCAGACAGGGAAAATTCCATTTCTCACTCACCGACTGCTGACTTAGTCCACCGTGTACTGCTGGTGTGGCTTATTACCCATGCTGGTGGTAGCCGATGCGCGGGTGCGGTGATCAGTGGCATCTGTGACTTTGTGTTTGTCTGTGTGAGTGTCCGCGCTCTAAAAGAAAAAAACGACAAGCTATCCACGCACAAATTTGGTACACGTACATGAACTCTGCAGTCAAAAGGACCAGATCACGGGGTTCTGAAATATGATGCCGGCGTTGGCATGCATGTCGACGTGACTGCTTAGGTTTATAGTTTTCAGTGTGGCAGATATAATGGTCAGATGTTATCAGTTGTGAATTTTCTCTGTAATTTGAGAAATGTGGTGAAGCAACGAGACAGAACAGCTGTTAACCGCACCGTGTTTCACATGCTTATACGATTCCAGTTTAACTTGTAAAACTGCGGAGACTGTTGCTGTGTATGTTGTGATAACAGGACTTGGTGTCCTTTATTTTTATGTTGACGAACTTCTGTGCATTGTATTTAAATAATACATAGGAAATGAGACTTGTATATTGTGATAAATTAGTAGAAGAATGATTTGTATATAAAAGTTAACCCGTTCTTAATGTCTTCTTGTTAGCGAGCTGAGTTAGAGGAAATTTCTTGATTGATGTTAGTGCCTCCATATATGTGCATGTTTGCATACTAGTAACAACATTGGTCACGTAACGCAGTTGCTGTATGTTAAGCCCAGTTAGGAGAAAAAAACTTAGCACTGCGATGGATGACTGTTCACGGGTACACCATCTACACTATCTTCCAGTAACATCTGCAATAACTTTGATAACATTTGGAAGAAATGTACTGTAGCTTAGTAAATTTTCAACGCAGTAGTATGCAGACTTGCAGACTGCTTGCCCATATCTGTCATTTGTGTAACTACTGTACCTTGCAGTGCAGTAGAGAATTTCCGACTACTGTAATGCTAAAAGCAACAGTATCCGTAACATGTACATGTTGTACACGATGTTGCCTGTCTAAATACTTAGCTATTACATGTACAAAATCTAGCAATAAAATGTTAAGCACAAATAGGCTGCTTACATGTATGCTTCCTTTATGCCACTTGTTACTGACGTCATCAACATGTCGTGGTTACTGTGGTCACTTGTGGTTGCATAAAATAACAAAGCATGATTGTAACTATGTAAGATAAAATTCAGATACTTGAATAAAATCAGTCAAACCAAAGTTGCTGTGTTTGAAAGTTTATATTTTAACTGGTATATTTTAAATGCAAATAAAATTGACATTGTATTTATTTTTCTAAAATAGTATGCTAGTTCTTGTTTCATAATTTATCTGTCCAAAATTTCAGACAAAACTGGCAAGTCTTAGTTGAATTGTAGAAATTTGTTTGGGTGCAGTTTTTAGTGCGAGATGTGATATATACATCTCGCGCTTATGATACGTTGTCACTTGTCAGTGTCTGTCTGTCAATCTGTCTGTGACGGAAGTGCATTGGTGCATTATAGCTATTTTCGGTTTCAAATTCCGAGTCGCAGTGCATGCGGGCGCATTGTGGTCGCGGTGCATGCCGGGAAGAGGCGAGGGGTCATCTCGCGCTATGCTAGCCACTACTAGGCTGTCTTGTTTAGTGGGATACAATGTAGTATGTACGCCTGTTTGCTTAGTTAGTCAATGACATTCATGTGCCCTCAGCAGCAGGCTTGTTATCAAGACTTGCTTTTTCAAGACCCTGGACTTGGAGTCTTAAGACCAAGAACATGACTTTGAAAACCGAGTCTCGAGAAAAGATGCCATGTCTCAAGAAGCCAAGACTACAATCAATGCCATGTTATGACATATCAAAATAGTATTTATAACAGTCAGCTATTGTATTGTAAAATCAAAACACTGCACGTCTGTCTACAGTTTGCTGTTGCAGTGCAAAAAGATTGACAGAGCAGCTTGTTATCCATTCCGGCTCTGTTTGGGAGCATCAACAAACCACTGTGACTAAATATTCTTTCCATTTGGATGAACGTGGCAAACAGAAAGAAAGAAAAATTAGCAGAAGAAGCAGTACTTTGTAGTTATAATTTTGAAGTACAGCAGCCCATGGTCCAAACCAGGTGGACGAGGAGTCTGTCCGACATGTCCTACGTAGTTTATGACAACTGACCGCAGGCTCGTTTTCTGGTGAGTATGTGATGACAAGGCCTTGGCACTGTGTCTCTTATGGTATATGAAGCAAAAAGTCCAGATTTACACTTTTTGAGCGGAGGAGCCCGATGTTGCCTGAATCACTGTCGTGGCTGATGCACAACACCCAAGACTCGGGTCTCAAGACTCAGGCATCAAGACCAGACTTTGAGAACTGAGTAAAGCCATCTTGAGATGGCGACTCAGGTCTTGAGAACCACAGCCCTGATCAACTGAATGTGAAGTGAGTACCAGCCAAAAGGTTTCGTCTATCTTGTACCGTTTTCGAGGTCCAACGAGTCATCTGTAGAAGTCGCCAATGTTAGCTACTCCATTTGCATTTGGCGCCCCATCGCCCCATTGGGGCGTTTGAATTTCGCGGAGATGTTTGGCTACAGAGTACCAGGGCAATCGTATGGCGTTGTTTGCGTGATCCTGGGTTTAGCCGTTTTGATACAATGCCGGGCGTGACAGACACATGCACACACACAAGACACATAAGACGACGGCATATACGGCGCTAGCATAGCGTTGCGCGGTAAAACTAGTTTACGGGCTGTCGTGCGGCATTTTTCGCGTTTAGCCGTTTTGACACAGTATAGCAGCTTGTAATGGACAGATGGACGGACACAAGCTCACAGCTAATACAGTGCTAGTCTAGCGTCGTAATAGGGTAATAGCAAGTGATCATACTAATATATGGCATTGGGCCGCATCGCTGCCGTGAGAGGGCGTCGGGGAGCATTGCTGTTGGCAAGCTTCAGTGCATGGCATCACACCGGCTATTAGGCCGAATGAATGATCCCCACGCTGCGTTTTTTTAGAGTAGAGATTCACTGGAGGGCCTTAAAAG
>Ga0209782_1001433_pt1 | contig 12413 bp, 10 predicted proteins | sample WorMetmaBAHAMAS1_FD_187390 | JGI IMG/M metagenome (GOLD analysis project Ga0209782, IMG submission 187390) | Marine gutless worms symbiont microbial communities from Max Planck institute for Marine Microbiology, Germany - Inanidrilus... | ecosystem: Host-associated > Annelida > Digestive system... | reverse complement strand
GCCTTCTCGGCGGCGACAGGTGCGCGGGTCCGTCCTGCAGCGTCGCAGTGGTTCGCCGCCGTCGCGCCGTGGTTGACGGGCGACGGTCGCGCCAGCTGGCCGTCGTCGGTCGGACTCTGGTACGGCGGCGGCTCCCACTTGGTGAACGGCAGCGCAGGCGACCGGATCTTCAGCCGGGCCCCGCGACGCGTCACGTGACTTGCGGTTCCGGTCGCCGTCGTTCCGGACAGCTTCTGTCGGCGTCGAAGTTGTCGCTCCTGCTGCATGCAGAGTAGACGCGACAGGCCGCTGATAGCCACCTGTCGCACGCGAACACGCCGCCAGACCATGTTCCAAATACGTTGCATATTTGCTGGCGATCTGGGAAATTCCGAGCGACTCCGGTACAAACTTCGTCGGGCCAACGGCGTTATTTATAAACAATGCAATTGTGTACATCACGCTGCAATAACTAAATTTTTGATGTCATTACATTACGACGTACACAATTGTTTGTTTACAATCACCGTTGGCCCGACGAAGCGCCAGTTGTTTCTATCAGGGTCGCCCGGAATTTCCGAGATCACCGTAGAATATGTAACGTATTTCGAATATCAACTATATGCATACATTTATATTTGATCGACCGGAAAATATGCAGTTTTGCACTTCGGCGGAAATAGTATCTGCGTCCAACCGTCCAACGGCTTGCATGTCGCACTATCTCAGCATCTGCCGAGGGCGCTCTCGTTCATCTATATGGAACGATACCGTTATGTATAACATTTCTGGTGGAGCGCAGTGTGTCAACCAGAGCTCGCCGGAGAAAGAACTTGTTGGAACCTTGCGGAGCCAGCCGGGCACCTTGTTGTTCTGATCTTCTCTCATGTAGATGTTGATGACGGTGACAGACAGGAACGACGACAGCGTTATGAGAACCATGTTGAGACAGAAGTACGCACCTGGCACACGCAGTCAATCGCACACACAATAGATTTCTACTTTCTAGCAGTGTCTAGGCTTATACGTACGACAAGACGATACTGCATCACTACACAGAGGGTAACACTGACATAATGTCTTCTTCTATGGGACTATCTATAAGTAGCTTAAATGCCAGGCGAGCGGCTTCGTCGAGACAATAACTGAAATTCTGACATCGCAATGTCGGCCGCGGTCGGCTGCATTATTCCGACGATTTACGGATGCAAACGTATACGGAACCGGTTCCGTTAAAATACGCAAAACGCGCCACCATATATCCGTGGATACGTGGATATTTTTACAGTGTGTGTATCGGTGCACGGGAGTAAAGAACAGTGGATTTACGTCATACCAACGAGTGGTACTGATGCTGAGGCGGGCGGCGTCGAGTCCGCGAGGATGCGTAGCAGGAGGAAGTGTGCCACGAAGATGTGCATGCCTACAACGCACGCCAAAGGCAATCGTAGATAGCAGACTTCGTCCCGGTGCAGTGTGTACTTGCTGATCGTCATCGGTGAGCGAAATTCGGTTGCGATCAATGCAGCGGTTTCGGCTGTTGTATATGCTCTCCCCGCTTAGGAATACTCCTGACGCACCATAGAGTCACTGTGTGGGAAACATGACGTCATCCGCGAAACCGGAAATACATAACGTGTTGCAGTGCCGTCAGAGGAGGACGGAGGCACGGATATAGGCAACGGGCACAAAAATTTGGTGAAGTTTTGCCGTGTGGTTTCTGAGATATACGAACGACGGAAAGAGGGGAACAGACACCTGGGGCGAAGTAATAATTCAGTAAACGTGCAGTACACTGACACTGTAAACGTTTAATTGATAAACGTCTATACACGCAATATGGCCGCCAAATGCTAATGCATTAGCGTGTCACGCTTATGTTTCGAGCATATGACGTCTGTCTGTCCGCCTGTAACGTTGGTAAATTGTGATCACAAAGTGCAACAAAAAGTGGAAATGGGCACATGACAGGATAGCTCGGCGTTTTGGCTACCTGCAGACGGACGCCCACCCTGATCGTACTGTCATATGATTCCGATTATTCTATACCCAGTGGATACAAAAAATGTGGAGGTTTGCACTTTGGCGGCAGGCAACGGCTCGCTCGCACGTCGCGCTATCACAGCACCTGCTGAGCTTCTCGTTTTAATTCCGACAACGAACGAACGTTTGGCTCCAACTAACAACCGGTCGGTACGGACCTAGAGGGACCTTGGCGATATTCAGTGTATCCGGGATGGGGGGCGGGGGTATCCAATAATTTATCATCGGTTTTGTGCCAATCAGACCAATCCCATGGGTGATCCTGGAGGCAAGTACGGCGTTCAAGCCTCACCCCTCAAACACTTCCCCGTGGCCTCGTCCCCGAAAAGCTTCTCTAGAATGACCTATTTTGTGTCGAGTGGGTCGTTAAACCTTAACTTAATCAATCAATCAATCAATCAATCAACCAATCCCCCTGGCTTTAAACATTTTAACGCTTTTAGCGTTTTATTGTAAAATGCTGGCAACAAACGTCTGGCACTGACTAACAGCCAGACATTGCGGTTTGGCGTTGTAGTAGCGTCGTTCGTCGCATGAACGAAGTTGCTCAACGTTGAGCCCGGTCAGTACTGGGATGGGTGACCGTCTTTGGGGCGAGGGGTAAACCACCTTGGTATGTAACCAAGCCAACCAGATCAACTCAGCATTGTATCTTTCCAGGATCGCTGAATTCAGTATCACCAGGCTACCAGCTTTAACTGGCTGGGGTAAAGGCGGGAACGGCACATCTGCCGGGTGGCAGTTAACACTGTGTGATATCCCATATGGCACGTTGAGTTCCCGTAGTGGAGAGGCTTGTTGCGAACTGTTATATCCAGTTACTTTGCAGTATTAAGTGTATTCGGGGGCGGGGGAGTACCAAATAATTTATCATCGGTTGTTTTGTGCAAATCGCACCAATCCCATGTGTGTCCCTGTAGGCAAGTAGGGGGTTCAAACCCAACCCCTCAAACCCTTTCCTCACTGTCTTGCCCCCTAGAAACGTCTCCAGAATGACTGGCTTTTAAAAAATTAACGCTTCTGACGTTTTCCTTTGAAATAGGGCGCGTCAGTTATATAAGAATATATCTATGTTATTTCTGTTTCCGGTGAAAGACGGTAAGCTTAGTACAGGCGTCAATGCAACATTTAATGCATCTTATTACGGTTAGTCTTCGACAATCTAAAATTACCTTACAAAACAATTGTATAAATAATACCTCGATAACTCAGCCCACTTTGTCCTATTATTCGTGACTAAAAATGTAGAATTTGCAACTTTCACGCAAACTGTTACGATTTCAACCGTATTGCTTATAACCGGAAGTTTACTAAATATCGAGTAAAACTGGATCTGTGATAAATATTCTTTATTTACTGACGGGCCCTATTCCGCCAACGAACGTCGGTCGCAGCAGACGAACCGCCGGACCTTGGCGGCGGCATATACGGACCTAGAAGGACCTTGGCGGGCGACTCGGGCGGCAGCCAGAACGAGACGAGGGTGAGGAGGGCGAGGAGGACGCACGGCAGGACGAGGATGAAGCTGTAGAAGACGGCGATGCGCTTGACGCGGATGGTGTACGTGAGGTCGGGGTAGGGCTCGATGCAGCAGGGGTAGTAGAGCGTGTTCTTGACGGCAGGGTATGCCAGCAGCATCCACTCGTTGCTCTCCACGTAGTCCGTTATGTCGATCTGATAGATAGATAGATAGATAGATATTTTATTTTACACAATATATAGAAGCATAATTTCAGACAAAGTATATGTAACACAGTGGAAGGCTACCAGACAGTATACACCATCAGAGCTGGTCGCCTGTACAATAAAATACAATAAATACAATAAATGTATTTAGTGTTATTTACTGACAGAAGACAGATCTGCACGCACGCGCGGTCAAACGCGAATGACTGATCGATCGATTAATTGATTGATTGATATTTAATGTAACATGTAACAAGGGGATATTCGACTAGACGCAACTGGATTCGTGGATTCGGATTCCGTGAACTTATTAAGCTTAGAGGTGCGCGCGTGTAAACGTGTAGGCCTACACGATAAGCTATCACGTACATGTTTACAAAATTATACAATAGGCGCATCCCCACTATGTATCCGAATCCGGATTCCTAAATCGAATATTCCCCCAAACGTACATGTAAACTGCAGAAATAGACAATGCATAAACTACCAAGCTGATAATCAACAATTTCAACAGGAAAGGAAAGTAAAAAACATCACATATTATACTTAAACAGACAACGTGGTACAAATGACTTTTTATAGATTTCAGAGTCACATCTGGGGTGAACTGTCTTGTTCGTGGAGTCAAAACCAGATTAGGCCTAGTACTAAACTAAAAGCCACATCTGACAAAGGGCTTCTACTAGGCCTATAACCTACACCTAATCCTGGCCATAATCCTAACACTACTGACCGTACTAACCCTAACCGTATTCGGGTTTTGACTCCACGAATAAGATTTCACGCACGATTGAATAACCGCCAGAAAAGCTAAGCACAGTCGTATCGACATGCACACCCACGCCGCTGTCCTGGTACAGGCTACGCCACTTTTCATCCCCTCCCAGGCTCCCAGAAAATGTACCCCGGCGGAAATTAACCGGTAAAAAGTCTTCACCGGGGCGCCGATTAACCGGTAAATATCCTCCGATTGGAGTCATTTACGCTAAAAAAACTCGATCTTCATCGCAGTCAAACATGCACGCGCACACAGCTTCACTTGTAGTATGAACTGGCGATATACAAACCAAAAAAACTAACCCTAATCCTAACCCTAACCGACCCACGAACATCTGAGCTAACCCTATACGACCCACAAAATAAGACAGTTTGAAAAATGGCGACGTCGCCGGTTGATAGGTATGTCGCCAGTTTTTGTAGACAAATTTCCTCATTCACGTCTCCAGTTGACACCAGAAGCGCGTACAGCGTAATGAACAACAGAAAAGCGTGTCGCAGCCCAACGAAGTCTGCGCGGCCACCACTACTGGAATTTGTTACCATGGCAACGTCCCTCGAGCGATGCATTCGCTAGGTGGCTGCACCGTCGATATGCCCGTACGTCGAACTGCATGCCGTCGACGCGGGAGCACATTGTTCTATTTATTTTATGCCAGGTTGCCGTTTGACAAGTCACATTTGATTTGATTTGATTTGAGTAGTGGATAAATGCCGCTTCTGCATCTGACGACACGTTGCTATGACTACGAACGACGCAACAACAACAACAACAACAACGACAACAGAGCAGCACAGCGACGGGAACCTGTTCCTCGTCGTCGTAGAAGAAGACGTCGAGTTTGAATCCGTCGTAGGTCCACGAGCCGAGCTTCAGCTTGCACGTCTGGACGTCGAACGGGAAGTAGACGATGTCGATGGGACAGGTCGACTTGAAGATCGCCGGCGGCATCCAGAACACCGTGCCGTCGGACGACACGACCGCCATTGCCTCACGATGCTCTTTCAACCGCTGATCCGCACTATACATGCAAAACAGTGCGTGCCGGCGTGTGTGCTCAAACATCATTCGTTCGATTTGTTGTGGATTCGTTGCAAGCTATGACTTCCTATTTGTGACCTACTGCCTTAAATCTAGATGGAACAGCTATCGAGTTATAAGCCGTTACAGTTAGAAGATAGGTAACTTCCAAGACAAAAAAAATTCGCCAGATAGCAGGGTATTTATAAAGCCACTTTCGTGTGTGATGCAGCTAAAACTGCTTTAGAATGTGGGCCTCTAACTTTGCAAGGCACCGCTGGGCCGATCAGTCTGAACAAGCCTAAATCCAGCCACTGAAGACAGGCTGTTTCTCTGTTATTATTCAGCATACCCTGCCAGCCCCACGTTCAGAAACTCTCTCCCAGATTTCATCCGGGACCCGACGACCAGTGCCAACTCTGACGTTTACTTAAAACGTATTTGTTTACTCGATAGTGCATTCAGCACTTCAGGGGTTCTTTACGATAACTGCACTATCTAAATCCACTCACTTACCTACTTGCTTACCCACACCAAATGTGGTATGGTTTATTATAGTCAGACAGTCAGAGATAACTGTTCTTTTCAACTTCCCACACTCCTTCCTACTGTGGAATAGTAAGCCACCAGTAGATGATCTTTCACAGACGTTACACGTTCTATGGAGCTCTGTATCTGCTATCACTTTTTTACAACCAACAGTATGCCATTGGCCAAGGCCATGACTAGGATTTATTTTTGGGTGATGGAGGACGACACAGCGAGGCCTGAAGGTCTGAAGCTTGAAGGGTTTAGGCAAGGTGAGGTTCTTGGGAAGGGGGTGGCGAGCTGTAAGCTCCCAATTTTGGTGAACTTCCAAGCCTGCAGAAGGCATAAAAGCAGTCTTTGCTACAAAACGAGACACCATTGGTTCGAGTCCACGTACATTAGTTATTCAATGTAATATTGCAATTTGCAGCAATGTAGTTAACAGCATTGTTGTTGGTGCCACATAAACAGTGGACTGCTGACGGTTTATTTTTAGACGTAGAGTCAAAATATCAAATGTTACAAGTATATGCTTAAGTAAGTGTAAAAGTAAACAAGTAAAACTTTACCAAATTTTAAAGTCAAGATATCAGCAGGGTTAGCGTAGACATACTGTTCTGTTTACAGGACACATAAGTCAGTTACTTGTAACTACCAAAGACATGAAGGTAAGCTTATATCGTGGATATCCACTGACCAGTCAGTGACCAGTTTTGAAAATTTAGTGACTAATAATAGGTCTGTTTTTGTGTGTCAAATTTTTTCTGTAAATTTTGGGGGTATTCAAACACCTCATCATTGGCTTTTCCACAAAGTTTGGTTTGTCTGACAGATTGGCAGATTACACGTGTACTAATCATTACTAACCTATACAACCCACGAACACCATTCCCTACAAAACCCAATGGTTACGTGCTTGTGGCTTGTGTTATGATTTTACAATTTGTACGGTGTTTGTACCGGCGTTATGTAGCTCGCCATAGAATAGGCCTATGTAATGTCTGTCAAAAATTGTCTATTGAAAATCCTGTTCAAATTTTGCCCACGGAGAGCCGGTGAAATTATTGAAGACGTACTAGTTGTAGAGAACAATGTCGGGAGTCCAGATCTTCTCGACGGGGACACGGACGTGGTCGACGCCTCCGAACAGCTCCGGGTTCCAGCGAAGCAGCTTGTCATTCCAACTCTGCAACATTCACAACCGGTTCAAAAGCATCTTACATCTTTGTTTAGGCCTAAACAGCAAGACAAAATTCATAACTTCTTTTCTCCTGAGCTATGACCATCAACAACCCAAAACTGAATGTATTGACTACAAGATTTAAGGATTATACGAATCATGTAGCAGCATAACTTGGATCAGCTGCAAGTAAACAAAATTGGAAAAAATAAGCAGCAACTGGTCGTTCGGTTTTTGAAGTCTTGCAAAGCAGTGACACATGAAAAAAATGCAATTTCCGTTTTCTTATTTTACAAGGTAGTGCAAGATCATTAGTTATGTGAAAAAAACATATTTTGACTGATTGGCTACATTCTCAGTAACATTTCTGCCAAAAATTATAAACTTTGGTTAATGCACATTGATGCAAGATGTTTTTATGGGACATAGTGTAGGTTTTTGGATGATAGATGTAAGTTGTGTCCTTAAATGTGTCCTTAAATAAGTCTATTGCCAGTCTGTATTTACTTGTTAACGAGGGCGTATCAAAATCCGCAAAATCATAAAAGGATGATATTACCCACAGCTACGTCGCTTAAAAATCGAAGTGATGATGAGTAATATATTTTTTATGATCTGTGGGCGTCAACTGATAATACTGATAATAACTGGAAAGTGTTCAATTCTAAAACCATTATCAATATTAAGCGTGAGCCAACATCAGACGACGATATACGTTTATTTAAGAGCAGCATGTATATGTTATTACTTGCTACCGTAATTCAGTTTTTTTTGTTTTTGCAATCAAGACACAACAGCTGTCCAGTCCAGAATGATGTTTCGGATTGTGTATGGCTATGATATTCTACTGATCAGCAGCAAGTGAAATGCAGATTGTAAAGACTAATAGAAACTGTGTGCCTTTGGACCAAAAAATGTGGATATTTATGTGTATATGAAACGATACTGTGCAATATCATAATAGTGAACGTGCTCTGCAGATAATTCAGTGAATACGACGTCATGCAATCAAGCTGCTATAATTGTTCGAGTCATGTAACATGCATACGCATACACTCTTACAAGTACTGCATGACACGGAACATGTTAATGTTTTGAACGCAAACGACACGTTTGAAACATCGCCAACTTCAAAGAGACATGTATGTTGTATAATTGCCAAGCTGCCAGCAAGTGGCTATTACTCAGACACCCCGTAAATTATAACGCATAATAATAACAATAACAATATAACACAAGTGAGGCTGTATAAATGCAAAACTAATAATAATATACGATGCACAGTACACCATACCATAGCCTGCTTGATTTACAATTGTGCAAATCAAGACTGACAAAACAAAATTTCAGCTATAGGCTGCCACCATATGAGATGTTATTAAACCACAAATAGTACAGTAATAAATGTGTGTATTAAAATTTGGTTGGTGTTTGCTTGAAAACTACAGTAACTGGACTGAGTTTATGCAACGAACAAGTGAATAGGCTAGAATAGCTAATGCTCAGTCTCCACCAGTTCAGATTGCTCGAGACTGTTGTACAACATGTTGCACACCACAACAAATAAAACCAATAAAGTGTGATCATAAGAGTACAGCAACAAGGTTGGAATGTACGAGTTAGTTATCTTTCGATATCGATAACACATGACGACTCGTAGTCCTATGGGTGTACAGCACATGGTTGTATGTGACAATCATTTCTGTTACCACGTGTCAATAAAATTACTCGTCCCCCAGGCGCTATATCCAGTTACACACTTATAACACTGGACAACAGTACCGATACACAGCGTAATAAAGTAATAATAAATCTGTACACAGCAAACGAACAACGGTGATGAACAGGCAAGGCAAACGTGTAACAGAAGCTCAACCAGTGACGATACGTGTAAATTCAAGCCGTGCACACACAGTATTATTATTATTATCTTGGAATTATTGTTTTTATATTGAATTTTTACCCACAAGCACAAGCCATAATTATTTGTTCACATTTTAGCTTCGGTAGACTAAGTGTCAGCATCAGTTAGTATTACAGGACACTCAACAGAGTGCATACCTCTGTTATGTCCTTCATGTTGTTATTGGTGAGCAACATGTGAACTATCCCAACATTAATCTAATCCTAGTCCTAACCCTAAAATTCCAAAATTGTGATAACTCCTCCTTTGTCCATGGTCTATCTATTTCCGAAATTTCAAGAAAATCCATAAATGACTTGTTGATATCCTGTTCACAAAAAACAGATGGTGATCAAAACTGTACCTGCTGCTACCAGTAATGGAGGACATGAAACAGTACAACGTTGTAAATCAAACAATTGGCTAACCAAATTTTTTTCTTGTCGGACAATGGTGCACATTACATAGGGAATGAAATCATCAGGCAACTGTCCCACACAGGAGCTCCAATTACGTCAATACTATGCCAGTGTCTTCTCTTGTATGTCTTAGAAAAAAAACACAAAATTGTGTAATGCACATAAACTTACTTACATATATACTACTATATCGGATGACCAGTACATCGACAAAACACAAGAACATTAATACAGTTGTGCGATTAATGTCAACTTGTGTAACATATGAGATAACAACAAAACAGATGCCACAGCGAAAAACGAACAAGCCAATATCTTGCATAAGGTCAGAGATATTTGAATCAAATCTGGTCAGTTGATTCAACAACTACACTAATTACCCCCATTTTTATTTTGCACTACTGCTGCATTCGAAGTTTAATTAAGCAAGAATATCATTAGGAAAAATAATGCACACAGCTTACGTAAGACTGTATTTTCGTGTCTTGATGCAAACTTGAGTAATCATCAGATGAATTGACGGCTGGTGAGATGAAGTCATTGGAGGCTGCTTATGACCGTTAATCATCATCATTTCTGGCTGCTATGCTCAGTGGCGTAACAAGGTTGCAGTGGGCCCGCGTGCAAGTATTCCAAAAGGGCTCCCTCTTCCCCCAAAAAACTTTAAAAAACAGCGTCGGGCAAATTTTGGGCCCCCACAGCGCTGGGCCCGCGTGCACTGCACCCCTTGCACGCCCTATTGTTACGCCACTGGCTATGCTCGTGTAATAACGTTGTGTAAACGTTCGCAAGTTTTGGGAAATTTAGCACAGAATATTTAATACTACTTCCGCTTCTACACTCGCCCTATATCACTAGTTTCACGTTTAAAAACTGCATGATATGCATGTCTCTAGTTGATAGATTTGAATGAGTTTCGTTAAGTATAATTCACAAAAAAAGATAAAAATAAACAACAGGCCGGACAGAGAATTTGGTTTCACGCTGTCGTTGTGGTGGTTACTGGCGTCCATTCACATTTAATTACGCAACTGCGCAGTCGTATACAAAGTGACCGGTCATTCGGCGGGCGTGTTTGATTTTGCGGCTTATAAATATGCATGACGTGTCGTGGCGACAACATTCGATTAACGATGAAATGATACCGGCTCGCGCCGCACAGCTGTAAAATAGAATATGCAACGCAACGCTGATATGGTTCGGCTGCGAATAAAAGACGACACACACACACACATACACACACACAGCAGACTCACATCACGCACATGTAAACCACTGTGAATGAATCTTGCAGCTCACACAAACAATTACAATAATGCAACGTCTCTCTTTCTTCATATAACTCAGTGCTTTCCAACCCGACTTGCCGGAAACGTGGTCAGAATTAGACCAATTTTAGTCGCGCGCGACTTAAGTAGTCACGTTTCTGTCCGTGACAAAAAAATTGTCGCTGGCCCAATCGACCCCCCGCAATTCACCCATAGGGGATGGTGAAGTTCAGACCAAGTCGGACCAAAAAGTCCAATGTAAGGGGGGTCTAAAATTAATATTTGTTGACCAAATATGGCGGCAAAGTTTCAAACTTAATACACTCATATAAGGATTCAGGGTCAGACTTTTGACCATGTGTATTTAGTCGCGCCTCTCGCACATTGCTGCGAGGAGGCACGATATGTGTTGAGAGCTGACGGAAAGCTGCCATAGAGGTGCGACCATATACTGCTAGGTATTCTAGTTTATTTTGTTTCAACGTATACTCGGCAGTATGTTTGTAATAATGTAATATTTAAAAACTACAACTACGCTTCAGATAGTCTATGCAACCTGCACACTACCAGGTAATCTATCGTTAATTACCATACTTCATGATACTCTTGTGTCAGATTTTCACTGGTTTTCCGACACAGATATTTCACAAGGTAGTGTAGCGACCAGCGTGAAGTGTGGTGAATCTCAAACAACACTTTACTACGAACAAATTAATTACTGACAAATGGATTGCGAGAATCTGATAACACGTGCTGAAGTTTCGGATAAGTCTATGGCGTCTGCTCAAGACTGAACAATAGACAATAATTGACACAGTGCACATCTGCAGTGTGAAAAATGTTGAGCGAATTTTTTCTATAGGTGACTTGGTTAGAAAGGTTGGAAAGCACTGGAATAACGAGGAGATATCACGAAACACGCAGCCGACATCACAGACTATCTCTTCACTACGATTTGTTGTCCAAAAACTGCAATTACCGGTACAAAAGCATGCGCTGGAGCAATGGTAATACCAACGGATCAACGAGAATAGCAAGTTCACGCAGTTAGTTCAAGATATTTAACACGACCATATGTCGATACTGTACATCGCCGATCATGGAAGGTGAAAAAGTAGTGCACGACCCCAGGTAGAGTTGACCAAGTGTGTGACTGAGTGTATGATATAGAGGTATGGATGCTGCGGATTTCGTGTACAAGCAACAGCTCCACAACAAATGGAAACAACGTAGTTTGATCACATAAACTTTCACGGTCAGTGCGGGAATACAAGATAGCGAAAAGAACGGAGTAATACGGTGACAAGCTGTCGACAGAATTACGTAAAATCCTAATAATGACGGCGACCAGCAATGCCGGATTTCGACGTCTGCAGTACACGTGGCGTGAGCGGATTCGAAAGAGCATCACCGTCGGGTCACCGGTGCATCACTTCGACTGTTCATTCGTCGGAGAAGACCACGAGGACGCCCGCCAACCACCTGACTGAGAGGACTGACACAGGCTGCCAACGTCGAGAACAAATCGTGGAGAAAGGCCGACGATCGTGTGCTCACGCGATGTACGTCGCCGCGGCAACGGGGCGTACGTGCCGCTGAACGAGAAGAA
>Ga0209782_1001432_pt1 | contig 12414 bp, 5 predicted proteins | sample WorMetmaBAHAMAS1_FD_187390 | JGI IMG/M metagenome (GOLD analysis project Ga0209782, IMG submission 187390) | Marine gutless worms symbiont microbial communities from Max Planck institute for Marine Microbiology, Germany - Inanidrilus... | ecosystem: Host-associated > Annelida > Digestive system >... | reverse complement strand
GGCTATATATTTTGCTTGCGTTGTACAGTCGGCGTCGAATTCTTTTTGCGGTGACTTCAGGTACGTTCAGTTGGAGGGGGCTGGTAGGCAAGGCGGCGATCAATAAGTAAGTGTTTTTCACAAGTATGTGCTAGGGGGCGACACTACAGCACCGAGCGGGCTATACGCTAGGCTTTGCCACGCATTTCTAGTTTTTCATAGTTCGTTGATTAACAAGTGATCATTGCTTGTGTTACAAATGCCATGCTCAATGCAGCTTTATTTTCCGCCACACAGACAGCTGTGCAGTCGTGCTGACATGCAGACTCACGCCGACAGCGCACCTGTTAGTCCTGCAGTGACCATGACATTTGACTTATGTACCTCAGGGTCAGTGCTTACGTAGCATCTACAGCGGACTTATCTATCATGTTTGGGAACCGGCTACTGTTCTACATGTGTCCCATTTTTACCGCGCAACGCTATGCTAAGCGCGGTATATGCCGTCGGCGTGTGTCTGTGTATGTGTGTGTGTCTGTCACACTCCGGTATTGTATCAAATGGCTAAACATAGGATCACGCAAATAATGCCACACGATAGCCCAGGGACTCTAGTTTTCTGTCACTAAAGTTCACAGCGAAATTCGAACTGGATCACCCCCTACGGGGGCGACAAATGCACGTGGGGTGGGTTAAAATTCGCCTCTTTCGAGGGAAACGCGCTATACCTCGAAAACGGTACAAGATAGACGCATAGTTTCTATTAAAGTCGAATAAGAAGTCGTATGTGCTCTATCGAATGGCTATGTTGCTGATGACCTTGGCTGACCCCTAACCTCCCAAACCACCCAAATTTTTGCATTTTTCGTCGCCTTTCATATCTTTGTAGTAGTTCAACGTAGAGATTTCAAATTTGGTGTATAGGTTGACGGTAGCTAGTCCTAGCCGACGGACGACAAACCGTCCTTGAAACGGGCGTAGTTACGTCACGTGACTTATTTTAAATTGGTGCGCCCCATCCATATCTAAGGAATGGTTGAAGCTGGAGCTGTCAAATTTTGTGCACAGGTGGGTTATATCATGTCTTACCAAAAGAATAAAGAAATCACCCCAAAAGGTGCGTGGTTACGGTCACGTGACCTATTTAAGTTCTCAGTCCTACCTATAATATCTCCAGGAATGGCTAAAGCTAGAGACGTCAAATTTGGTACAGTATTCTCCAGGTGGCGGTTTAGCATTAAGATTACTAACTGTCCCTTGAATGGGCGTGATCACGGTCACGTGACGTCTTAAAATTTTCGGAAATAAGCGAAAATATCTCAGAAACGGTGCAAGATAGAGACACAGTTACAATGGAAGACAAATAGGAAATTATATGCACTATCGAATGGAATGATTGCAGATGACCTTGAGTGAGTTTGAAGGTCACTTTTGTTGTCAGAAACCTTTGTAATTCCTATAACTCATAAATAAAGCGCGCTTTAACTACGATATGTTTACACATAAATTAGAAAGCGCACGTGGCTTGTAATTTAAGCTTCGTTGTCAAAAATGAAGGAGTTCTCAAGGTCACAGGCAGTCACGTTCACTTCAAAAGTGCTAGTGTATTGAGAACAGTCTTAGATAAAGAAGTTGAAACAACAGTCCAAAAACAGGAAGTGATATGCCGTACGGCCATTTAATAGCAGCAACTCTGATTACCTTGGGTGTATGTCAAGGCCGCCCGCCTTTCCAGACCCAATCCCTTTAATTTTACATGTACTACAACGACATTTTACCTTCAGAGCAAATGCAGTGTGAGTTGATGTTGTGGTTATAGCGACGTAGACTACGTTCATCGTCCTACAGTCTTGCCGTCGTTTGGGTTGTTGACTCGCATGGGCCAAACGTATCATGTATTAGACACAGTACATTTTGGCGCCTTCTGGAGAGTACGATCGAACGATCCGTGGTATTGCTATAGGCTACCATTACTACAGCAACTTGTTTAGCCCTTCTGGCATGGTTGCCCGGCGGGCTATAGGTTTTGTTGATTTTTTTATATTTTTTTAGTGGTCGACTTATGGGCAATGAGATCTTCACCAAATTTTCCGGGTTGGTAGAGCAAACAGAGCTGAGAAGTTGGAGGTGGGTGGATGTTGTTTTGATTGCATTTCCTGCTCATGTCTCTTCATTATTTGCCTCGACCACCGCTGAAGCGTTCACTCTGTCTCTGTATCAGTTCCTCTCTCATTACATCTAGACGCTTCCCGCAGCCCGACCGATAATGAAAAGTTCAAGTGACCCTGAAGTTATGGGTCGAGCCCAATAAAAAATGACAGCCACAAAAGTTAGAGGGGTCGAAATACAATTAGTCCCCAGGTTCTCCCATGTTGGAAGGGACACATCCCACGGTTCCGTAGTGTGGTTACGCCTGCCTATGTGGTACCACAGCTATATAATAGCTTGATAAATCATGCATTTATTTGGCGATCGTAACATTACATAACAGTGTCAGTAAAGACGTGGTTTCATGTGAATTGTTGCATGCAAGTTCTGCATGCAAAACATGTAACACGCCGCAATAATTGTAAACATAACCACGGCATATAACATAAAACAATTAAAGCTGATCGACTGCTTACTCGCGACACGTTGAACGCCCTCTGATTACTGACAATTCCAATATACTGGTAATGGTCATTCGCAATTACCATTGGCTGAATTCGGCAAGCCGAGTTCTAATATCGACCTGCTCCACACCACTGGTTCAAACGGGAGAGTGTAAACAATTTTCAATGTTTGACCTTGACCTTTGATCTACGACCTTAACCTAAATCCCAGGCTATCCAAGGTCAAGATCGACCTTCATGCCGAAAATCAAGGTCGAAGGTCAAACGGTTCAAACAGGAGAGCGTCCACAGACAAACGGACAGACACACATACACGCACACACACACACACACACACACACACACACACGGACGCTACCAATCGTATTATCTCCCCTGCTACGCGGTCGATAATGAAATACGATGTTAAATGAGAGCGTGCCAAGAGAGACGTCTGGGGTCTGATACTGTCAGCTGGCAGTGACGCAAGTAATCAGTGTGAAGAATTGATTGGTGTACTGTACATGTAGGTCGGTATGGCAGGAGTAAGGCGAGCAATCCGCAGTGTGCGTGCCATCAATGGGGCAGGCAGGCAGGTAGGCAGGCAACCAGGCAGCGTGGTGCTCGTCGTCAATACACCGTGTCTGCTGGCCGGCCCTTGGTCTAAGCACCTAGTCCAGCCACACAGCCCTCCCTAGTCCGACCTCGCTTGGCCTAGGCCTATATGAATTCATTGAATACTCAATGCGCGTGTACACGCTCGCTCTAGCTGCGCAGCTGTCGGCGTATGAACGAAAAACGTGTATCTGTCTGTCTGTCTGAACGACATGTCTCGCTCGTCTGCTGCACCTTGTAGAAGACATTGTCAGATTGTTCCATCAGCCGCACTGGCAACGAGTCTCCAGTAATAAACATACAGGAAATGGACAGATCAGCGGTTAGTCATATCTCAATATTAGCCTATTGTAGATTTGCAGCTGATTTATATCGTACCATTGGGCGTTGACCACTGGGCACCCTGACATCAAGCACTCCACTGCCCTATCCCCCCAAATTTGCCCCTATCCGTAGGGGTATCTGGACGCCTGTCGTATACATGGTACTTTGGGCCGCCACCACGCCAAAACGGCACAATGCACGCGCGTTACCAACGACAGAACGACGACGGAACTCCACCTGGCAAATACAGTTGAACGATCCCTGCTATGCGGCCATGTTGCCTGTTGCTACAATCACTGAAGCCACTTTTTATGCTTTCGCCCAACGGAACGGCATAGAGTAATGCTGCGATTCGGCCGTCTGTCTGTCTGTCTGTCCCATTCGCAAGATGGTTGGACGGTGTGCCCGTGTTGCCGCTTTTGAAGTATTCGATAGGTGGCGGCACAGTATGCCGGCGTCGGCGCGGGTTGTTGGGGCACAGCTCATCGCCACGCGATATCTTGTCACAACTACAGAAGGCAATCGTAGATAGCAGACTTAGCCCTCGGTACTGCATTCTGATAAACTCAACCAAACACTAGTTGTCGGACGTCCAACTGGTAACGCCATCTGGTGAACTTTATGAAATATAACGTCATGCTTGATTCTGGCCCATTGGCCCCATGCTGTGAAAACTTGATGCTATCAGCAAAACTGTAAGTACTTAACATATCGCAACTCCGTTAGAGGAGGACCGCGCCATTGCCACAGGTAACATGCACAAAATTTGATGAAGATCGGCCGTATAGTTTTCGAGTTATGCGAGCAAACAGACAGACAGACAGACAGACATCTCATCACAATACTCCGCACCCCTCCCGCCGGCGAAGTAATCCGAGACTGTCTTGTAATATAACCACACAGAGGGGTTGGGGGAGGGAGTTTTGGAGCCCCACTTGCTCTAGGGACACTCATAAAGATTCGCACAAAACCGATGAGAAATTACTCGGTACGTCCCCAAATACACTCAGTCATCAGCTGGTACTAAGCTCGTAATAGCTAACAAAATTTACTGAATCCTACAGAGTTGAAATCATATTTCAAGCATTTTCTGCCGACTAAGCCCCGACCCATATATTTGAGAGGGGAGGGGCTTACGTGTTCCTCGGGTTAGGCGCCCCACCCAAGACCCCGGCCTATTCTCATAACCCCCACTATTGGAACCCTTGGTTTCGGCCCGGAATACGACTTGTATTTATTGACGTTGCAGAGTGTTGACTGGTGATGCGTCGTTGGTTGATTCGTTGGCTCAAGACACAGTGGACCGCCGTGCCGCTCGCCTTCCTCATAGTGACCGCCGTCGAGTTCTGGCGCCTCGACGACGTCGACGACGACCACCGCTGCCGCCACGTCGACCCCGCGTCAGCTGACGACCTGTCTCATGGACGACCATCACAACCACCAGCACCACCAGCCACCGTCCTGCTACCGTCCAACAAACCGCCGGTCAACGACAGAGTTGTAACAACGAGTTTTATGTTGCTTTTATTTCTCAGTAAAACATGCCATTATATGTTTTTTAATTATCGAATGTTTACCTCGCTTCCGGGATGTATTGCGATGAGTATGTCAGTTTGTCCTTTGTCTGTCTGTCTGTCTGTCTGTCTGTCTGTCTGTCTGTCTGTGTGTCTGCTTGTACAGGGTGAGTCAAAAAGTAACCACCCCTATAAGACTTTTGCATATATTTCAACTTTTAGTTACTTTTCGCAGATGAAAATTTACGCGGTTATTTGCCATTCATAGTCTCATCTATTTACCAATTTTAGTCTACTTATCGGAATATTTGTGAGAACTGTAACAATTTTTGTAACATTAACTCCGATATTTTAACATTCCATTACGGCTTTCTGCAGTATTCACAAACGTCTTCTGAAACAAACTCATTTCATTAACGAAATCATACGGTAAAAGTGTTCATCAATAACTGTTAAAGTCTGTTATATCATCGATCATATTTTATATTCAAAAGGCCCTCAATAAGCTTGACACAGTAGCCTTCAGTAGCTTGGGAAAGTCCTTAACACCTTCAGCAATGGATTTCTGCAGCAAGGCAGTTCAGATCCACTGCAGTGTGTCCTTCAGCTTGCGAAATGTTTTGGATATTGCATGGTGTTTGTGGCTGTTGTAAGCAGCAAAGATGTAGTTTAATATAATGACGTAACCATGATGTAATTTTTATGAAGATGCTAATTCTAAATGTCCATTAAATAAAGGTGTGCCGGTAAACGTCTCAAATACAACAGAAAACAATTCAGTGACCTCGAAATTTGAGGTTTCCTCGCCAAATTTTTAGGAGTGGCCAGGGGGAAATATCAAACATGTGCTTTTAAGGCTTCACGCCACAACGAACTTGTGTGCAATTTCATAGCGATCCGTTAAGGGCCTTGGCGGCTGGAATACGATGTCTAGAAAAAAGCACAGTCGAAAAACCATAAACTGTTTCCTGGCGGGCGGTTGTTGAGGCACTGACACAAGTACCGGACTTTAAAATAGCTGAAAGTCCTAGAGCTATGTCATCATAGCAAGCCTATTTACCTGGCAGTTGTTATGCGGCTTTGCTTGCACTCAGGTCAGTAACTGCGCAGGCTACACCATGTCTTTAACTACAAACATGTTCTATAATCTATTGTTTTTTTCGTGTTTATCCGCGTATAAAAACCTGTTTTCTGAGCTTGTGTTTGAAACTGTACATGTCTAAACAACACTGCGCAGAATGGTTCGGTCGTTGCGGCAGCACGTGTCAACGTGACGAGGTTGAACCAGCAGCAGCAGCAGCAGCAGCAGCGACAGCGGCCTCGGCGGCGGCGTCCGTGGACGTCATACGGCCAAGATGACATCGAGGTCAACACCAGTCTTCCAGTGCTCAACCCTCACCCGTTCAACTACATCATCAACTGTCCAGACCTGTGCCGCGACGTCGACGTCTTTCTACTCAACTACGTCCACACGGCTGTCCCGCACTTCAGTCGTCGTGCTCGCATTCGACGCACGTGGGCTCTCCAGTCGCGCTATCCCAACATCACTATCCGCACCGTCTTCTTTGTGGGTCTGTCCAACAAGGTCGCCTGGTACCAGGAGGCCCTCTACTTCGAGTCGCAAAAGTACGGCGACATCGTTCAGAAAGACTTCCTCGACACCTACAAGTCAGCTACGTTGTCTCGACTGCACGTGCATATAAACGGCTCTTAGCTAACGCCGATGGATTGCGCGATGCGGTCACGTCCAATCGCCCATCGCTGTAATGCTCAAATTCGGTTTCATTTGTGGTGAATTTGTTGTACAACGAATTGACATCACAAATCAAACCAATTGAGTTTGAGCATATACACACAAAGCTGGACGCTCAGTGTGATCAACAGGTGACGGTCGTCGTCCGCTGTTGACATCACTTGGCCACGTCCACGGTCCACGGTAGTCGTTAGGTCCTGTTTTCAACACAGTCTCATAGTTCTACTGTTGCTACATTTACCATGTCGTTCGACAGGCGGCAGCACTGTAAACACACGCGTTCATGTATTATGCGCGACTGCGACGCTGACTGCGCGTTCTTTCGTTTCAAAGTTATCGTAAAATTTGCGATGTAAACTCACATAGACGTTACAGACTCTGAGCATGCGAAATCTACGTCATACGGACGGCCACGTTGACTTGATGGTTCGACAATAGACTTACAGCATGATATTTGTTCTACAGTAACCATCCATAGCCCCAAAAAGCACCTTGTGAGCATGCCATGGGGCAGACAGACAGACAGACAGAGCGACGGACAGCCGGACGGACGGACTGTTTAATGACCCTGTAACATAGATGTTGAGCATAATACAAAGTGAAAGCAGAGTGGTTATAGCACCTCTTGTCTATCTTAATGGAGTGGCGGCATAAGTCTCCTAAGGTCACCGTAAAAATTTTGATGGTCATATGTTCAGATATGCAGTTTTTGATACAAAACAACATAATAATTATAATCACCGCTTTTCATCTCAGATGCTCAATTACACTCAACAAAAAGTTCGTTGGGGTATAGTGGGGGCCGCAGACCTCTGACAAGGGGATGATCCCTGCATGCTGTTAGAACGGGCGCTGATGGGATGGATGGATGGATGGATGATGTGATGTGGATCAGGAACCTGTCGTACAAGGGCGTGGCGGCTCTGCAGTGGATCACGGAACACTGCGATCATGCGCAGTACATCATGAAGACAGACGACGACGTGTTCGTCAACATGTTCGCGCTGCTGCACCATCTCCACGACCTCTACGTCCACGGCTTCCGTCTGCGCCTATTCGCCTGCCTCGTCTTCTGGCGCATGCACGTGCTACGCGAGGGCCAGTGGAACATCCCGCTGGAAGAACTGCCCGACGACCTCTACCCGCCCTACTGCTCCGGCATGGGCTACGTCTTCTCGACGGACGTCGCGGTCGCCATGTACCGCGTGTCGTTCTACGTCAAGTTCTTCTGGGTCGACGACGCCTTCATCAGCGGCTTCCTGCCGCGAGCGCTCGGTCCGGCTGTCAATCATTCCGACATGGGCCGGGCTTACTGCGGCGCGCACGAGATGGGCCTCTACTGGCACGAGACCGAGTGGTACAAGTACATCTTCACACACGTGCACGACGAGGCGCTCTACCAGACCACCTGGGACAGGCTGGTCAACATGGCCACTCACAGGACGATGCCGAGTCCTCGGGTCATTAGGCCCGGCAACCTCGCCGAAAACTACCTCCCCAAACACATCCTCTTCCCCCTCCCACCAGACAAACGACCCAAGCAGAAACCGGGCAACGACGCCGCCAAGAAGTCAGATAAGAAGACTGCGTCATAGGTCGCTAAATAGTGATCAGAAATAAATTTGATGTGTGTATACTGCGTGCATATTTTCTACAAATACACATTAAAAGAATACTAATTGTGTTGCTATTTGTTACCGACGCCGAGCTGTGACTGTAGTGATCATGCAGTTGCATCTGTTCCTTGTGTATGTCTGTCTGTGTGTCCGCGCTGTATAAGGAAAACGGTTTGAGCTATCAACACCAAATTTGGGACAGATGTAGTCCACGGCAGCCGCTGTACCGTGCTGCTAAGAAAATGAGGTGAAGGTCAAAGGTCAAGGACACAGATTGTAAAATACTTAACGATCGCACGCTGCTAATGAGGCGTGCAACAGGATGCACAACTGATGTTGGCGTGGTACTGCAGCTGCATGTCGAGTTGATAGCACTGCACATGTTTCTATAGTTGTTTCTTGGTTTGTTGGACTGCGAGACGTGAAACTACTAAACGAGCTGGCTTAGCCTACCTTTCTTCAGAAACAAAAAGGAAAATGGAACAGACGTCAGCTGTCGTATACAGTTGCACGTCACGCTCTTGTTCATCGTCAATTCCGCTGACTGTGACAATGCTTAAACGTAAAGGAGCATTCACACAGCGTCAACTCAACTAAACTGTAGAGCCAGGACGCCGTGTTGAGTTGAGTTGGGTTGGGTGCAGCTAGTGCTGTCTGCACGACACGAAGTACTGGCTGGCACGCTGTCACTTGTCTCTGACGTCCAGTATATGGAACAAGACGCAACAGTTAGCGACGTCACGCACGGCAAAACTGATCCGGTGGAATTCGGCCCTAATGTGTAACTATCCTCGTGGATCGTTCTGGCGTCAAAAAATATCCACGGCAAATTTTATTCGGCGAACTACTGACCGACACACATAGACAATTCACACCGCCCGAGGCCGACGCGACGCATTTCGACCTTCAAGTTGAGTCACGTCTAGTGGTGTGAATTGGCCATAACAGACACACACACACGGGTCCGCCCGACCGCTCTACCTGGACCACTAAACCAGTTTCATTGCTGCAGTGAACGTGTGCTGGACGACTACGGCAGTATAACACTTACGTATGGTGAATATCGGATGCATCATTGATGCTGGGCTGGCTGCGGCTGCTGCAAGCACGTACAGTACTCGTCCCAGACGGACCGTCACACTGTCCTGTGTCGTTTCTCGCTTCGTAACTCAGACGCATCAACGCAGCCGTGAACTCTCTCCACTCCAGCGACGCCGGCCACATCGGCCATGCCACGTCGGCCTCGCAGAAACATCGACCACACAACAAACTCACACGAGCAAAATCAACAAACTAAGACATAGACTACATTGAAAAAAATACCAGATTCATAGCCTGAACGGCACAAAAATACCAGCAGAACTCTCACACATATTTTAATTATACGCTGTAAAATAATTAAATAAAATTTAGGATTTTTACCGCGCGACGCTATGCTAGCGCGGTATATGCCGTCGTCGTGTGTCTGTGTGTCTGTAACATCCAATATTGTATCAAAACGGCTAAACGTAGTATTACGCAAATAATGCCACACGATAGCCGAGGGACTCTAGTTTTCTGACGCCAAATCTCACGGCAAAATTCGAACGGGTTCACCCCTTACGGGGGCACCAAATGCAGGTGGGGTAGATTAAAATCTATAGATTAAAATCTACCCCAGCTGCATTTGGTTAAAATCAGCCACTATTGACGAATAACTTGTTATAACATAGACACAGTGTCTATTAAAGTTGAATAGGAAATCGTATATGCTCTATCAAACGGTTATGTTTCTGATGACATTGAATGACCCCTAACTCTTTAAAACACCCAAATTTCTGCATTTTTGTCGCCTTTCATATCTTCGTAGTTGGTGAACATTAAGAGTTCTAATTTGGTACACAGGTCGATCGGCATACGGACGACAAACCTTCCCTGAAAGGGGCGTGATTACATCACGTGACCCGTCCTAAATCTGGGGTCCCCATCCATATCTCAGGAATAGCTGAAGCCAGAGCTGTGAAATTTTGTGCATAGGGAGATTATATTAAGTCTTGCCAAGGGATGACAAATTACCCCTGACAGGGGCGTAGTTTGGCTCACGTGATCCATATTTGCATGCGAAACTGTGGACTTAGAAAAACTTAGAAAAAACACGCCGTAAAGTGAGATCAAAAATGTGGTCGACGACGGACCGCTGTTTCTCGCACCTTGGACGGTCGAAGTTCCATTAGTTCGATTTGTCACTGTATATCGACAACAAATCGACCAAGTGGAGTTTAAGTATTATCGTTCAAATATGTAATAATAACTGACATTTCTCGTTCTGTGTAGCAATTTGCTATCGACCGACGCTCGTTGCCTGTTATACTCGATGGGCAGTGCGATATGGTCGATGTTGCGTGAAGCAGCGTCGTGCGGTCCATCGGCGTTAGCTGATATACTTGTTTTGTATGTAAACTATTGCATCACAAAACAACTAAAACGCTGCAGATGCTGAGATAGCGCGACATGCGCACCATTGGATGCCAGCGAAGTACAAAACTCCAGATTTTCAGTACGTCTCTAATTTTCTTTCTGCACTAGACCTTAGTTTGTCCACTTCCACTTCTGACTGCACTGTGTGATCTCAATCCACCAACGTTACTGCAGACAGACGAACATACGGACGTCATGCTCGTAGCATCAGCGCGATATGTCGCGCTAAAAATCTTTAGTGATATTCCTTTTCAGGACTTACATGGTGTGCCCAAATCGATCTATTACGACACTGTGTTAAGTGAACGCTGTTCAGTCAGCGTTTTAAAGAACTGATTAGTTGTTTGGTTCATGGTTTAGTTACGTAGCATCAGTTGCTAGTACAATAGTTCCATATTTTTGCGACATTGCTACAGTCGACGGATAGAGACGTGACTTGCAAGCGACCAGCAGCAGCAGCAGCAGCAGCTAATTCGACGCGACCAATCCGCACGTGTCACGCTGATACATGGCGGCGCCAGCGCCGGCGGCGGCCGCGGCGACGCCGGCCGCGGCGGCGTCCTTTGGAAATGCCTTCCGACACGTCATGTCATCAGTAGAAGCGCGTTGCATTTCCACGCCAATTCCGACGTCCGCTTCCCATCTATCGCCGCTCTTTTCTTTCGATCGCCGGACGAATGAAGGAGGCGTGACGTCGTCGGGAGTAGGTTTAATGCACTGACGCAATGTTCGGCAACGTCAACAGACTCTGTCCAGCGTGTCCGACGTTCTACGTGAGTGTTGTCATTCCTCGTCTACCTTCAACTTCAACATCACCTTCCGTCGTCAACTCACCACCTTCCTCTACCATCTCAGCTGCGTCCAGTATTCACACGTTTCCTGTAAAAAATATGTAAGTGCCCCAGCAGCGTTTTCGCGATAGTGTCACTGTGATAATGTACATTCTTAATAATAATTTATGGTAAAAATTTCTCAGTTTACAACCAAGTGTAAGATCGACTGCTGCGTCATAGCTCTAAATAGCAAAAAATCAAAATAATCGCTCAATTACAATCACAAAACACGTGCGCTTTAAAATTTAAATTTGTCAAGCACCAGATTTAAATGTAAAACCCAGCGCATGTGTTTTGTGGTTATAATTAATTAATAGCTGTCGAACCAGTGAGTTGCAAGTTCAGCGCTTTAACCATTAGACGTCGACCATGCCACGTCACCGCGGACGGGTGTACTAATAAGGTTGTATTCTATAACATTAGCAGTAAAGTCGACCCAAGCGTTCTACAGTGAGATGTGATTGGTTGATTGATTGATTGATTGATAGTGATGATACTGGCGTCTGGCGCTTACCACCCTCCCTGGGTCTAGGGGCTTTCTATTTGCCCCAGAAAATTTGTGAAATATGACGTACAAATCCGTAGATCTTGGTGCATTTTGACTGCTTAGCTTATAATATTAGCTGATAGCTGAGTGTAGGGGGGAGTTACCCAACAATTTCTCATCGGTTTTGTACGCATCCCCGGGCGGCCTGGGGGCATTATTGAACGCGGTCACAGTGTGTGAAGTGT
>Ga0209782_1001431_pt1 | contig 12423 bp, 7 predicted proteins | sample WorMetmaBAHAMAS1_FD_187390 | JGI IMG/M metagenome (GOLD analysis project Ga0209782, IMG submission 187390) | Marine gutless worms symbiont microbial communities from Max Planck institute for Marine Microbiology, Germany - Inanidrilus... | ecosystem: Host-associated > Annelida > Digestive system >... | reverse complement strand
AAAAAACATAGCCATTGCGTGTCTGAGTTCTGATTGGTTATCACGAGGAACAGGCATCAGTCATTGGTTGGTAGATGTCACGTGACGTAACGGTCCGCTCCCGCCAGACCGCGATTGAGCTCATTGCTGCTGTGGTTTGTTTACAGTTTTTATCGCGATTTGTGATTATTTATGGTGAACAGTTGTTTTATACGTATTTGGAGCAGATAACTGAGGAATTGGAACGGGTGTGAAATGGTTGTTTCAGCTGTACACTGAATTGGGAATTTATAATTTCGATCGCACGGTGAATGGTATATCGGCTACGTATCGCCGCATTGAACTGTGTTTGAATTCAATCTGATTAGCTGACTATTACGTTTTAGTGATGTCATTGCTCGACGACAAGTTGTATTCTCACAACCCATTTTGTGAGTTTTCATTTTCGCCGGTTCAGAATTTATCGAAAGTGTTTGAAGATTGCGCCAGTCCCGAACATGATTTCTGCCCCTACAATGGCAGCCTGCTTACCAGCAGTACAGTCGAAGACCATGCTGATATAATTGACAGTTGCATGGCTGAGTGTAATGTTGACAGTTCGAGCTCACCTCAGTTTACCAGACCTTGGCGAGCAACTGAGACACCTTCAAACAACACTGGACGCTTCTTTTGGGATTCTGCCATTGGTACATCACTCACCCCAGTAGCGTCTAGTACTATGGCTCCTGGAGTACCACGAAGGTCATCATATCGTGAATCTGGCTTATTACCAATACCATTTGTATATGATGATGGTGAGAAAGTGGATGATGATTCAACAGAAGATGAGCTAGCTGGTGATCTACCTACAACACCACCTGCAGAGCCATCAAGTGCCATTGAGCAGTGTGCTGCAACAACTCCACTTGGCAGATCCATGCTGAGTCTCAATATCTCTCATACACCAAAGTCACTATTGCGCCGTCGTGTAGCACATAATTCACGAGAGAAGGCATACCGCATCAAAATGGCATCAAGTCGAAACAGACGGGCAGCCAGTACACGATTTGACACTGGCTTAAATCGACCGTCAGAAGATCCACATGGTCCTCAAACAAATATAAATCCATTTGTGACAACAGCCAATGGATTGTCTGTTACTAGACACGACTCCTCGTCATTTTACTGTGGAATCAGTGGCAGCCCACAGTAAGTTGATGACAAAATGTGTAGTAATGTAGTTTACATCTGTTACTTTATGCTGTTAACATCATCTGGGCACTGAGGCCTAATGCACCCTAGAAAGTTGTAGAAACATTGTAGATTACAGCACTATATAGATTGGTTGTGTCTGTGTTTTCCTTATCACTTTCTTTATCTCTTGCTTAAACTTTTCTTTCTTATTGACTTCTTCTTTATCCATTCCTTTGAGAATAGGCTCACTCTGCTTTCAGGCCAGATGTCATAAACAGCAACAGAATCTGGATTTTAATTACATTTGGTTTATTTTACTTTGTAGTATTTTTATGTTTGATGATTTGTGTCGATAATTATAAGTTCAGATCAGCAATTTGAACGAAAGTGCTATATTTGATAGTGTCAGATCGGGCTGATCAGAGGTTATGGCATAGTAATTGATAGCTTCTGATCTCAAATTAAGAACGTAATCACTTACTACAGTTGCAGTAAAAGTAGGCCTCCTATGCTGGTATCTGCTCTGAGACAAAATATCCATTGCTGGTTTTCGTCAACAAGCAACTATGAATGTATGTTTCATGCTTGTCGGATCCGACATCTGTTGAACAAGAACCTGGTTTGGGTGATTTGCATTTCAGTCTTTGGACCATGGAACTACAGCTGTCATGCTGATTGACTGCTCGTTATGGAACACTGTCCAAACATCATACTCACTGATTCACACTCTGCCACTGAGGGGCACCAAAGACATCTTTTAACGCAACTTTTAGTTTTTAGATTCAGTCACTTGCTGATTGTAGGCCTAATACACAGTCATAATGCGACGCAGATATTAGCTATTGGCTTGCATCTCTGTGTCTGTCTGTCTGTCTGTCATATGCCAGTGCATGACTGGTTATTTTGACCTTCATGCTAGTTAATCACTGAGTTGATTGTCGGTTTGCCATAGATCACATCAAGAAATGGCATCATTGATGGACATGCTGGAAGACTCTGGCATCGACCGTTCGTCATCCAAGCTGTCTCTGAAGCAGATCAACACGTCACGATTCGATGAGGAGTTTTACATTATCGAGACAGTTGGCAATGGACAGTTTGGAGTTGTCTACAAATGTGTGAATCGTATGGATGGTTGTGTGTATGCCATTAAAAAGTCGCGCTTTCCAGTTGCTGGCAGTTCTTATGAGTGAGTAGTACATGGATAGTTTCTTTTTTGCTTATTGTGAAACAACTTCAGTTTTTGAAGTGCTGTCTGACTATGCTGCGATTATTCTTGAATAGAATGTCAAGGCTTGTGTGGTAATACAAGCCATTAGCCAAATTGATGGGAATGGCCAGATTTTAACCCTTAGCATGGCTTTAGTTTTACTTTACTTCATATTAGTTACTAGGTTTACGTTAATTACATAATTAAAAAAAGCTGTCCACTGGTGTATAACATGTGTGACACAGTGAAAGAAAGTTGAAGGTTGAAAATGACTTATAAAGAAATTTAAATAAATATATAATAACAAGAAATACCAAAATTATTTGGGAAGAATATTGTGTGGGAAAATGTATATATTTTATGAGAAATACAAAACAGTAATGCAGCGAATCTAATGTGATGTATTTAGCATATTTAGCCTCTCACCGAAGCCAGTGGGCCCACCAAACGGCGTGTTGATCTGTTTAGCCATTTCTGCACTGCCTACCCATGAGCATCACATAATGGATTTGCAAAAAAATAAACGAGACTGCTGAAAGATGCAGATTCTCTGGAGAAAGAATCAGGTGACCATAGCTCGAAGGTACCATACATGATTTGAGCTGCATTGCAAAGTCATGCAGTTTTTGCAAGGTTGTAGAACAGATGCAGTTAAGTAACCGGCATCTGGGCAAGGCTAGCTCACAAGTCATTGTCCAATGTCCATTAAGGTGATGCTGTAAAATAGTGATTTGTTTGCGATGTTTGCGGTCGACAAGCTTTTAATATTGTTGGTCCTGGGTGTTGTGTGTTTACAGACGGAATGCAACAAACGAGGTGTTTGCATATTCAGTGCTTGGCCGACATGCGCACATTGTTCATTACTACTCATCATGGGTCGAGGATGACCGTGTTTTTATCCAGACGGAGTACTGCAGTGGTGGAAGTCTGTCGTTACGGCTGGGCGAGTGTCGAGCTGATGGACGCAGACATCTAAGTGAAATGGAGCTGAAGCAGTTGACAGTTCACATTGCGTCTGGACTGAAGTACATTCACTCTCATGGACTGGTGCACCTCGATATCAAACCTGGTATGTGTCATTCTGTTACCACTTAGCTAAGCCGCCAGCTTTGAAAGTTGGTCAGATAAAACCTGTGCGGTGAGGTTATCAAGTATGTAAGCAAGTGTTGTTACGGTTCCCAACCAAATTTTCATTTTATAGTCAGTTTTGGCAGGTTTCTACCGACCCATGCTAGCCCTCAAAACATTGCAGAGTTCGGCACTATATAGATGTTTGTGTGTTCGTATACCTACCTTATTACTTGCTTCCTTCTGCTTTTTGTAACGTCCTTTTCTTGCTTCCTTTTTCTCTTCCTTATATTTTCATTTCTCATTTCTCTATTATCTTTTCCTTTGAGAATAGAACCACTCCAGTCTGGATATCATAAGAGGCGACTAAACCTGGGCCCCAATTTAAGATTTATCGTAAGACTGTCATAACTTTGTCGTAAGATTAACTTGCAATAGTGATTTAAGATGCTGTAAGATTTTTCTTTAGCTAGTAGCTGATCGTAAGATTTTTATGATTTTCATCTCAAATTTTCGCTACGATAATCGTAAGATTTTTTTAGTAAATTAGAAGTATGGGTTATAATTTAACTCGGTTTATTTAATGTTGTAGGTTTTTTGTGTTTGATGATGTGTATTCCATTGATTTGGTGACTGTATATTTAGTTTTGCATTAGCTTAGGTGTATTGTATTGTTAATGCGGTATATGATGTGTGTGTCTGTGTTGGTGTGTGTGTTACGTGCCGGTAATTTATTAAAATGGCTGCACTTAGGATCATTCAAACAACGCCACAGGGACCCTAGTTTTCTGATGCCAAAGATGTTGGCGATGTTTGGATGGGATCACTGCCAATGGGTGTGATAAATGCGGGTGTGGTAGGTTAAAATGGTTGACTTGCTATAACTCGAAAATGGTGCAATATATGTGATGTAAAGATGTGCAGTAATTAATTAATCCCCAGAAACTGAACTTTTTTACTACATCAAATTGTGTCTGATATGTGGTACTGTATATAAGGTTTTGTTGACTAAGAAAGGTGCACTCACTTGGTTAATGTGTATTCAGTCACTCTGCACAGTGTGCTGTGGTGTGGTCATGTAGACAACATACTGCTGCAGCATGTGGGAGGTGGATCAGCTGGTGCCGTGTCAGCCTACGATGGCAGTATGGATGAAGGTCTCGGAGACGAAAGCATTGATGAGCTAGAGCATATCGTGTACAAGATCGGCGACTTGGGCCAAGTGGCAGCAGTCATGTCGCGGTCCGTTGACGAAGGTGACTGTCGCTACCTGCCATGTGAGCTGCTTGCCGACCAGTTTGATGACTTGCCCAAGGCAGACGTCTTTTCACTGGCTCTGACTGTGCTCGAGGCTGGGTCCGGAGCAGATCTGCCGCCGAATGGATTGCTCTGGCATGAATACCGACACGCTGGCATTCCTGACCTGCCTCATGTCTCGGCTGATTTCAATGCTCTGCTTAAGGTCCAGTATACTTGCTCTGTCTGTGTGTTTTTTGCTTGCCTCTTTGCCTGTGCAGTAGCATCAGCACAGTTTTAACGGTGACTCAGCTTGTCAGTTGTAACGTAAGAGGCTCATTCCATAAATAAGTTACATAAAGGTGACATTCTGTGAAAAGTCTAATACATTTTGTAATGAGTTTAATTGGGATATATGCTGAAATTTTTATGAACATGACTTGATTATTGTGACATCAGTTGTACTTAGAACAACACAGTCACTCCATGAAGTATTTTTGCCATCCAGAAAGCTATTCTTTCAGAATTGCCATGCTGAGACCTGAAAAAAAATCAACACAGTTCAACACGCAAACCAGTTTAAACATCATACACCACAGTTTCAGTTTTCAGCATAGCACCTAAATTTGTTTAACATTTGTCCTTCATCATACAAATATTCCGCAAGGAAACCAAAGATGGCAGGCAGCTGCCATCTTGAAAAATACATATTGTATCTCCACCACAGATTAACCAATTTTGATGAAATTTCACATGGTGATGCATCTCAGCCATTGTCCAATAAAATTTTTAAAATTGTTAGATTTTAATGTTCAAGATGGCGGATCGCTTGGAATTTGAAAAAATCACAATATCTTAAAACTAAATTACATCCAATTTCAATGACATTTGGTATGCTGAATTGCTGATGCACATCGGCCTCCAATAAGAAATTATTCATAAAAATCCGAGATGGCAGATGGTTGGTTGCCATCGTGAAAAATTGATCCACCAATTATTATGAGATTTGTTATGGTGATTCATCATGGCCATCGAGACCCCATCATCCAATACAATTTTGAGGTTGTCAGTGTACCTGATGAAAGGCTGATTGGCCTCAACACCAAACCTTGGGAGACTCTGCAGACCATCTGCACAGAGAGTGACTTCTGCACACCACAACAAATGTACTGGGTGTGACAATAAAGATAAGAATAGAACCATGCCAGAACAGGACCATCCAGACCATAGGTCAACTTCAGCTGCCTACACATGATGCTGTAGTTGACTTGTGACAAAAGCAAAAGATAGGTCCAAGTCTTACCAGAGCAGCAGTATCTCTGCCATCAACTGCCATTATAAGATCAGGGACAACACTCCAAGTTTGTGTGTTTTGAGTAGTTGGTACTAGTGTGTGTACAACTGTTGCTGTTGTCTGTGTATGTGTAGTCAATGTCGACATTTGACGTGAAGTGTCGTCCGACGGCCGCGTGTGTAACGCAGCACGTGGCTCTGATGCCGTTCTCGTACAAGTCGAGCAGTCAGCTGCGTCGTGAGCTGTGTGACGAGAGGATGAAGAACGACATGTTGACACGTGAAGTGGACGAGATGAGGCGAACATTGCTAGAGCTGCAGCGACAGATGACGTCAACGTGTCCGCCGCTACCAGCTCATCGGTCACACCGACTCATCGGCCGATCGTCTGCTCGCAGTCGCAGTCTCATTACATTCTAGCGTTGTCAGTCTTCGTCCATTTCTTAACCGAATGTAAAGTCGTGGACTGTGTGAGCCGTTTCACTGTTGAGTCATTTCCATCGTCACTGTGATACAATTATCAGTGAACACATGCAAGTGTGTGTGTGTGTGTGTGCATGGCAGACACGTGGTGATGTGTCAGTTACAAGTGTCTTCCATTACTGTAGAGTTGATTCTTGTTGGTACTAGAAACCTGTACTCAACACTGAGCTTCTACAAAGTACACTAGTACAAGCTTGTTGCCAGTGGTCGAAGTAATTGAGAGAAGGAAAAAATTTACCCATCACGTCTCTCTTACAACTTAGCTTTTGATGAAACTTAGAACTACCGTCATAAGTGTAGTCATCAATTTCAGTTGTGACCAGTTACAAAGATCTGTAAGTCATATGATGTCTTTTCACAGAGGGACATGCCTTTTGCAATTTTCGTTGATATGCCTACCATTTAGAGGGTCAAATCTCCACATCTCTGTATTTGGGGTGTGAGTAGATATGTTTCAGTCATACTTGTGAAATTTTAACTTCCATATTATCGTAACTACTGCATCGATTCCAAGCAAATCGTGCACAGCAATAAAAACCATAAAGTACCCTTCATTGTTCATCCAGAGATGCATATAAGAAATTTGTGATGTTGGACAGCCACCATCTTGAAAAATTGAAAAGCAGCATTGATAGATTTGCAAGAGGTTTTGCACAGTGACACATCCTGACTGTCCAGATGCCGTAAGCTGTTAAAATTTCTGGTTTTTAAAAATCCAAGATAGTGGCAGTTTTGGAAATTGAGAAATCTTAGCTAAGAGGCATCTGTTGGAACTTATACTGGGTGCTAAAACTGATTGCAGAAGGCTGCCATCTTGAAAGTCGACCAATCATTACAGGCTAACTTTGCCGCCATTTTGAAAACCAATAAAATGTGATATCTCTACAACTGTTTGACTGCTTTCAAGGAAATTTTAACACCATTTCTTAGTATTTTACCAAAAAAATGCAGAAATTATTAAAACAAAACTGGCTTTAGTCCTGTCTTTGTTGTGAAATCCACTGCTATAAAACAGTAGAAGTCTTAATTTTGTCTGAAGATTCTGAGCATAGAACATTGCTTTTACATTTATGACTGGCCACTCAGTGGCATAAATGTGCTTTAAATTTTGTGACCGATTTTGATTTTTGGTGTTATATAGCGGTATCTAGAATCTGAAGCCTGTTTTGTTTTAATAGATGCTTAATTATAATCACAAAACACATGCACTGGGTTTTACATTAAATCTGGTTATTGACAGATTTGAATGTCATAGCACGTGTTTTGTGATTTTAATTTAGCCGTTATTTTGTTGTTTTAGCGCATTAGATAAACTGTTAGGCCATTTGACATTGGATATGTATTTCGAAATTCTGTTTTGAAATAAACATTTTGAGATTTTTCTGTTGAAAGCATGCACTTTCACATTGCATATAAACTTTCGAATGCCGTATATAGACTACATCGTTGATGCTTCATTTGACATTTGTAAACACTGGCTGATTGACCAGTCACAGGGCTCCATAAGTGAAGTTTCTTCTACAAAATAGAACATGTTAAAAATTGCGAAATAGAATTTCGAGATTTATTTATTTTGAAAGTTGACTGTTCACACTAGAAATTTTCTTGCGAAAGGAACTAATTTACATAAATTTCGAAATTAATTTCAAATGTGAAAGGCGCCTTAAACAATTTTGCTATATAATTGATCAAAGTACTCATTACATAGACATATCATAACGCGTGTATACTGCTGGCAGTAACTGCAAAGTTTAATGAGCTACTGAGTTTGTCTTCAGACTAGAATATGCAAAATGCATATTAACTTGACTAATGAGTAATGTGTGCATGATGCATAGCTGATATTGATTGTGCAGAGGCAGCAAAGTCTCAGGTAATGATTAACTTTATGCATGAATCACGAAAAAGACATTACCACAAAGTGCCTTTTAACACAGTGTTCTGTCATTGGCTTAAAGGTGATATGCAACGGTTTTTCACAAAATTGATGAACAGTAGTTTCTAATAGGTTACTGCAATATATGCATATCATCTTTAAGATGACAGTTTTGTTATGCCAGATTGATACTTTGTAGTTGAGACAAGACTCGAGGTTAATGTGTAAGTTGCAGCTGCTGAAACAGTTCTCGCCATGTGATGGGTGAGTTCATCTTTTAGAGCAGTCATCCTTCTTGCCCAAAACTTTGCAAATGTTGATCAGTTTGCTATTATTTTAAAAGTATACTCACCAATAAATTCATAATAATTTAACAGTTAAACTTCCTGCTACAACTTACATTCCACTTCAAGTACTGTTATCTTGTGATTCTTTAAACACAGTACAGTATCTATTTTAGATTATCGATATTTTTTATATGCTAATATGTTGGTAGGTAGTGTAGTATCACATTCAAGTTGTGGTTACATATTTAATAATAACTGTAGTGCAAATGTGAGTACCAATAAGATTTTTGAAAATTTGTTTTAAGATTTACAGTAGCTGCCATGGGTTAGGTGACTTATTTTTCAGACACAGTATAGATCTGGCTTGTCTAGTTGTCCGCCTTTAATAGTTGTGGTAGCAGCTTGTTTCGAAGCAGTGACTCAGGCCTACTATTTATTGATGTGAACTATAATGAACTTGTGTCATTGCTGTGATGTAGTTGTCTATGCGTTACTTAAGTATCTGTAAGCCTGCTGATCTCAATATCGTGGTGTCTATTGCATATTTTTAAATTGTAGCTACATTAAAAATGGCTTTATAGATGCTTCACGATATTCTGTTTTCCTTGTTCTTGGGGACTGGTTATGACTGTAGGCTTATAACTTGGCAATGGAGAACAGTTCCACATAGACCTAGGTTTGGAGGTCACTGAAAGGAAGCCTTAGCTTGCTAGATAAATGTATCCATTAGCATGCTGCATGAATTACAAAATTGTCTTTGGCACCCTTAGCTATTCCATCATTCACGTTTTGTTTGTTTTTAACTAAGATGCTTCATTCTTTGCCATTGATAATTGTGCAGTGTTTTGAATGATAATAAATGTGTGTTCAATACTGTGTGCTAGTAGTAGGGCAGTTTTTCGTGATTAATTTATCACCATTAAGCACTCTAGTCAGGCCCACTCTTAAGATGGACACTGCAACCAATGACTTCCTTGCCTCGTTGCAATTCACAATCGACAATATGGCAACAGGTTGCAAAATGAACAGCTGATGAGAACAGAAAACAACTAGAACATTGGCATAGTGTAATATCGTCTGTTCACAGGTGAGGTTTTGACCTTCGATCACTAGTATGCCATCATACATAATGTTAATGTCGTTATTGGCCAACTTATGTCCGGTTTTTCCACAGCAAATTAATCTCCCGTCAATTTAATCTTGCAGATAATGATCAATTTACTCAGATGTCGTTTTTCCACCGGCAGTTCGTCAATTAAATCGTCATTTGGGATGATTTAATTGACGAACTGCCGGTGGAAAAACTGAGTAAATTGATCATAATCTGCTGTATTAAATTAACGGGAGATTAATTTGCTGTGGAAAAACCGGACCTTAGACTACAGTGCACTCAAAAGCCAGACATGAAAGTCACTTCCACCACTCTGCAGTCTGCACCAACAACAAAAAAACTAAATATTTTTAAAGCAGACAGACTGTGAAGGCAGTCTATGGGCAAAGATTCTGTGGTGAGAAAGATTTGTGGAACAGTTACATTTTGAACTGGGAGTGAAAGAGATTGGGCTAGTATCCGTAATGATACAGGCCGACTGCTTGGCCACATCTTGGATTGTTAAAAACTTGAAACTATAACAGCCGTCAGGTCACAATCTGGGTTAGCTTTTCATGCCGCTAGCCAAGACACCGACTTATCCTGTTCTGCACTATGTAATCACAATTCACTGACATTACAGACAGAATGTTGTGCCAATAAAACTGATCAGATATCACATATACAGATTTTCATATTCAACCGATATTGGAAATTACTAATTCTAAGTGTCTGTATCATGCACTCCAGCTATATCAATCACTGTCTTTCCACGACTATGCCTCCTTGAAACTTTCTCAAACGCTGAAGGCAGCTGCTCAAAAGGAAATACACTTTCCACTTGCGGACGAACCTACAATCAAATAAACACACACTGCCAAATTCTTACCAGCTACTACTGCTTGCATTCTTGATTTTTAAGTGTAAAGCCGTCTGCACATGTAAACAAGATAGTCTAGCACTGGCTAGCATGGCGCGATATGATTCACCCGCAAGCAGCATGGCGGCTGCAGCAGCACGGCCGCCAGTGCGCGGTAAAGTGGGATCGGAATTTGAAACCTACATTAGCTATAATGCGCCAATGCACTTCTATCACAGACAGACGGACTGGCATCATCGCATAAGAGCAAGATGTATATATTACATCTCGTGCTAATAAAACCAAATAAAAATGAAGTAAAAACTTTTAAAAAAAGTTTGTACAAACAGCTGCAATTTGGTGGCGACATTAGTATAATACTTTATCATTGCAACAAATCACGTTGCATTGCATCATTATGCGATGCATAATGTCATGCAAGCAAAAACTAAAATGATGGCATAATGCCCCATCCATTTCATTTAGATTACTTTTTCTGAGGTACTGCAATTATTTTTGCAAGTTTACAAAAGTTTTTGCAAACTTTTGCAGCATTTATTTTGTTTTATTTTACACGTGTAAACCCATTGACTCCAGGACGAGCCGGATCCGCAAAAAGAACATTTGGCAATAACTATAGCAGGATTCTACAGGCCAAATGGCATTTCTGTTGTCCAATCAACCTGTCAAAGCAGTGAAAAGAACTCAAATCCGACACGTACATAAACCAGCGAATGTCACCCATTAGATTTTATCCTTTGATGAGCCATCTATTTGTGAAGGAACTGATGCATCCCATATTAGAGATGAAACTAGAAAGCTGCCATCGATGGAGGACCAATGGAATACTGACCAAGTTCGCACATCAAGCAAGATATGGCCCATTCATACAGATGTCACACAGCATGGTTTGTCTGTGTATCTATGTGTGTTTATGATGTGGTCACACTGCTGTCAACTGGACCACATGCATATCATTTGTATCATTTTTCACTTTGCTCCACACAAATAACGATGCTGGCACCTCATTATTCAACGTTCTACACAGCGGATGCTTTTCCTGACACACAGCCAACAGTGTCAAAGTGACAAAGACAAATTATAACTGACGACAAATCCATCAAAACAATAAAAACAAAGCAACAATAATGAACGGACCACTACCAGCAATGTTTCATTACCTTGCCTTCATCTACTAGCTTAGCAACAGCTTTCATTGCCGAGCCATTTGGCATGAACAGTCCCCAGCGTATATTCACACCATTCTGTAAACCCTGCAACGTGTGCAACATTTTAAAAATTCGACGTTAAACTCAGATAAACATACTTCACCTTACTTTTGGTTGACAAAATGTAACCTAACAATGGCTAGAAAAAGACGAAATACTAATATCTGTCTTTATATAACAATTGTTCAAAGAAATTTCTCATATCCATCCTACTTGGTTGCAAACGTAAGTTCATGATGCCTTGGCCTAAGACTATACGAGATTACAGCAAACCGACAGATATAGCTAAGTATGTCTGTTATTATGTACAACAGTCACAATCAGTGTTTCATCCATATCTGCTTCTAGGTTTCAACCCTTACTACAGAAGGCTAAACTACAGCTTTGGTTCTCCCATCAACACTATTTGACCAACACATGTAACCCCAAAATGTAACTTACGGCAGTATGATACTCTCTTAAACCAAGCTTGTCGGAGGTAACAGAAGTTAGTCCAGAATTCAATTATTTTCCACAAAGTATATTTTAAACACATGTAGGCCTACGTTACTAAACTGATTATTTTGTTAAATGGTTTCTTTGGCATTTTATAATGCCATCAGTGTCCAGTACTTAACATTTTCATACACCGCATATACTC
>Ga0209782_1001430_pt1 | contig 12434 bp, 7 predicted proteins | sample WorMetmaBAHAMAS1_FD_187390 | JGI IMG/M metagenome (GOLD analysis project Ga0209782, IMG submission 187390) | Marine gutless worms symbiont microbial communities from Max Planck institute for Marine Microbiology, Germany - Inanidrilus... | ecosystem: Host-associated > Annelida > Digestive system >... | reverse complement strand
GATGTGTCTATATGACATTGTGTTGGTCGAGCGGTTTGTCTTGGCTCTATTAAAGTGAATATTATTATTATTATTATTATTATTATTATTATTATTAAGTCTAAAGTCTTGTCTATAGTGTACTCTAGGAGGTGTCTGCTTTGGTGTCTGTTCAATCCGGTAGATAGTTTATATCAAATATGGTAAATATGTAAACAACGGTAACCACGGACTGTATGCGGTAACTTTTTGTTGCGTCTGTGACAGACACACAGACAAAAAGTCAGTGTGCTAATAGGCTGCTTATATAGTTAGTGAAAAGATTGAATCACGAGCTATTTTATGGCTACATGGAAGAATTTGAAAGATCTATTAGTAATTTAGGCGCGTACGCTGCCGTTCGACAGCGGTTGGAAGAGATGGTGATTTCTCAGCAGAAAGCATTGGATCAGCTGCAAGAACCGGTTAATACGTCTTTAGTCTAGATTTCACTGAAAATTAAGTATAGAATTTGTGTCCGGCACAGTACTGCTCGCAGTGCAATAATGTTCCATGGTACGGTATTGTGCAGTATTGAGTCGGTACCTTCCTGTTTCACTCTGTTGTGCTGTGAATCCGTTTTTTGCAGTTTTGCCATGCAGCTAATTAAAGCATGCATGATAGAGTGCATTTTAAATTGATGACATGATGGGAATTCACTATGCCTCGAATTATGTGTGTTCAGACAGGAAAAATGGAATAATAATTATTACAAACCTCAGGCACATCCATCGCAGGGGCCCAGCCCCATATTTTTTTAGATCGGAAATGGGCTGTTTTGTTTTTAATTTTTGGATTAATTACTTGTAATATTGGGAGCTGAAAATATTGGACTTTAAAACATCATTATTATTTAGCGTCTTATTTGTTTGCTGTGTTACACACACTGTGTGTTATGTTATTTTCTTTACTTACTTTTTTGATTGTTACAGACTGTTGTGTCTAACGTACTTTACTGTGTTTGATCTGATCTATATATTTGCCATTGCACTAACTGAATTTGTAACAAAATGCAATACTGTGAACACTGGTCAGGAAGACTGTTAGATGTCATGTGCTGTTGTGAGTTCAATGAATGCACCAGCAAGTCATTTTTGTAGAAAACTGGTGTCTCGTAGTCGTACGTGTGTTTATGAATGGCATGCTGTCTAGACTGCCATCTATAGAGTGAAAGTGGCCTATAGTCATCGGACATCCCTCCAACCATCTGTTGGTCTGTCTGTTGTCTGTCTGTCCTGTGCATTGTGGGCTTGTGGCAAAACGGCTGATAGGATATGGATGCAGTTTGCAATAGTAGGTCAGATGGGTCCAGGGATAAGACAGGTAGTTGGGTTTGGAGATCAGTAAATGGGAGGGGTAATTTTGGGGGCAAATGTGGGTTGCTCCATTGTAACTAATGGGGATTTTTGTGGTGTCGTGATTTCTTGTTATCTTGCATGTAATTTCGGTTTATTGCAGAGAGGCAGCATGTCGGATGGAGTAACAAGGGACCAGTACATGGCTGTTGTCAACCAGCTTGAAGTTTGTTTTATTTGATGCTTATCTGCATATACATAGTTGTTCACAAACTATACCAAGAGATGTTTTAATATATATATGTTGTTATCAGTCATTTAAAAAATATATATTGCATTACTGTGACATATTTATCATGTTGTAATAATTGCTGTGACTGCACTCATTGGCATCGGCTGTTTGCATGTGAATTACTTTCACCGATTACCACTAATTATCTTGATTACATATTTTGCAAACTCTCGTAAACAATTACAATTTTTACCCTAGTTCCGGACATATATGTGTCTTCTTGGGACTGACGAAAAGTTTTCATATCATTAACAACATTCCGGTTTCACTGTATCTTCCACGAATGTCTCCTAGTGCTTTCACCTCCATTATTTACAACAATTGCTGCAGGTGTGTAAACCAACCATTAATCTAGCCTTACTGATCACAAGATGACTGTTTCCATTCCTCAAGTTGGTGGTTTAGACATCTATAAACGACTTAACGAGTAAGTAGGTAAGACTATTTATATACGGCGCTATTTTACAAAAAGTCACAAAGTGCCGAATACATGTTCGTTGGTTCACTAAAGGTCTTTAGCAATTAATGCTTGTAGTAGTTAATACTCTGCTTTTGAGTTTTAACAGGAATCTTTCACAAGTACATGACATTCACGATATTCGTCTTTGTTTAATGTTTATGTACAATACTATTAGAAGCACTGGCAAAAATTTGCACTAGATCAGTGTTGTGTGTTAATATTGACAAGTAGGTGTTTATAAACTAATCAATCCAGCATATTTGCATGTGTAGAAAAAGCACCGAATGAAAGTTTGACTTGATGAATTGGCGAGTTGTGTTGTTGTGGAAGGAGGAGAAACAGGCGCATGCCAAGACCAAAGCAAAGCTGACAGAAGCACAAGATCAGCTGGAGCTGGCACTCGGCGAGGTGGATATTCTCAAGAAACAGATTCAGCGCGAGAAAGCTCAGTTTGAGCAAACGTTAGTAGTGTCACCCACTTCTCTGTTTATTACCGTTGTTACATGCTTTAATGCTGGAAGCAACGGCGTCGATCTCATAGGATTATTGGGGGGACATAAAGGAAGACTGGGGGTCTGGGAGACGAAGTCCCCCAGAAGCTGAAGCTTTTTTGTGAAACTACACATAATATTTGCATTAAAATACAACAAACAACAGTTGCTGTCACTCTCGCTGACATCCTAAACAACATCACTTCTAAAATATTGGGGGGACATTACCATGGATGTCCCCCCTTCATAAATATTGGGGGGACATGGCTGGAAGTAGTTAGAGTGTTTACTTTGGAGATTTGCAGACATGTTGCAGCATCTGAAGTGAGGGTGTATTTCATATTATTGCTAATGTAAGATGAAATGAGCACAAGATAGGTTGGCATAATTCAGTGTAAGTAACATCTGTATTTCACAAAAAAAAATCATAGAGTTGAGGTGTTGTCAGGATTAGCATACTTGGAAATGTCTTATTTTTAACAGAATTTGCAGATACTGGCAACAAACTGCATGGTACTGCTTATGAACTTCTTGTTCTATATGACAATATTGACACGCATTTTGGTTGTGATTAGTTCTTACTTTTCTGTGATAACTACCAAAGTGTTTTTGCTATTGATTATAAATAATGAATTTATGTTGACAGATTTGCCGACTTAAAGGCATTCAAGTCAACTACAAGAAAAAGTGCACCAGCCCAGTCATCATCTGAAAACACCACTAGTATGCACCGTGAAGATTTTTTACTGTAAATGTATAAATTGGTTGTGAATGACAGATTATATTCTGGACTTATTTTGCTGATTTAATTTTGTTTCATCTGTATGTGTATTTTTTCTGATGTAATATAGTTTTCTAGGCTTTTATGTGTGTGTGTGTGCTTTATTTTGTTGCTTTTTATTCAGTCTGGCATAAATTGATGTGTGTAATGCAGGGTGCCACTGAAAAATGAAGTTTCTAAGTTTCATCGTCCCATGTGTTAATGAGGAAAGAAAAATGTGGCAAAATTTAAATGCATTTAAATTATATTTACTGGTAGCTCAACAGTCACAAACTTTGTGTAAAGTTCTGAAAACTTCTTATGTGAAGCAGAATATTAATTTTAACACCAAAAATCAAATATTGCAGAATTCCTAAAAGAAGAATAATAACAGCTGTTTGCAGTCATTTCAGAAGGTAATAACTGACTTCTAAACACAAGCAAATTATCACTAACACTCAAATGGTGACCGAAGATGTCACCATTCTTTATTAGTTGTCTGCCATCAACATTTCCATGATGTACTAAATCAGTTTGTCTATGGTCTCGTCAGCCAGACGACACCTGCATGCTGTAGGCACTTGCAAAACTGCACTGAACGGACACTAGCAGCAGCTTGGCTCCGCGGGATTGTGTTCGATGTGCTACTGTTTCTCTTAGCCAGAAATTATATAGTTGCAGTAAATGAAAAACCCAACATCGTGTGGAACTAAAGTCATTTGTTGCAGTTATTTATTGTAAGTAAGCTGATTGCTCAGTTTGTTACAGACGTTAAAGTATCATTCATTTGGTAGTGTTTCAGTTAAGTTTAACCCATCACTGCCTCCTGGTCCAGTCTGGAGTAATTATGGAGAAGATGGCCTATTTGTGGACAGCATCAGGATACATCCATTACTGTCATTTATTTGCTTGTAACTTATGGCTCGATTGCAATAAAGGTTGGCTAATACATGTAGCATGGTTCCCACTGGTGGCCTGATTTGTTATCTTGATCATCCTTGAGTGGGAACCTTGAACTTGGTAGACAAATTAAATAGCAGAACATTCTTCAGTTTTGCTGACGATCTTGATCTGGTTTTTAAATTTTCATCAGCCACTGCTCAGGACCATCAGCATGTATTGCCAATCGAGGTTTACCTGAATATATGCCATTAAAACGCTGCATTGGTTTGCTGTTTTTGTTATTGCTGCACAGGGCCGGGCAACTGTGAGGCAAAGTCGTCGCAACGGCCAGGCAGTAAAAGTCGTTCTGCGGTGACGTCAGCTCAGTGCTCAACGACAGTTACTTCAAATACGTCGGCGACTTGTACATCGGCAAGTCGCCGACCGTGTAATTTTACTGTGGACATGATGTCGTCTTGTCAGCCAGGTATGAGGTCAACACAGGTGAGATCGTCACACGTGAGGCTGGCGTGTGATGAGCCAAGTGAGAGAGAGATTGAGCTTCAGCAGCAGGAGTACATCAGTCGGCTGCTGGACAGTAAGTCGACATCACGTCGACACACCAACGCCGCACTACATGACAACAACCCGGCCAAGCCGTGGAGGAACAGTCAGCCTGTCACCAGTGATTATCCTGTGCCATACAGAAACTCTGGATTCATTCGCTCTTAGCAGCATTATACTAGTTATTAAATCGTTATCTTTTAGGGCTGCAGAAGATTTTGAGAAGTGGTGAGGCACGCTTGAATGCAGGACGAGCATGCACAGTGCCTGCCTGTAATGGAGCCTGTGAAAATTTGCACACTTAACCGTTTGCAAATTGCTCAGTCCAGAAAGCTCCTTAAAAGGGAAATGGGCATGCTGTAGTGTTGTCTCACCCAGCCAGATTTGATGAGGCATGTGCCTCAGCTGTCAACGCATTAGTAGTTTCACTGCATCTGTCGTTATTATCATATCATTGACTTCGCTGTTGCTTCTGCAGTGGATTCAGGGTTTAGGCGGCAAGTGCTTTCATCGGGAAGTGTGAGTCAAAACTCTTGGGAGGTTTGGGGAACGAAACCCATCAATCAGCAGCTGGTGAACAGCTGCAGATTTACTACTAGAATGATGTACATGACAAAACAGCATTTTGTGAACACAACATAGCATTAGGGACAGTAGTTGTATAGGGGAGTCACAAGCGGACTCATCAGACCCAATTTCATGCCATCTGGATCCGTCGTTTTGATTGTTTGAATTTGTTTCTGTGATGTATTTTGAGCAATGAGCATGTTGATGTGCCAGTGTTATTTTACTACTAGTAATCTACTACTGCTCATGTACTAAAGAAACTAAGTAGAGGGACCAAAGTTTCCTGCTTTGTCGCCGTAAAAGTTTCGTAACCATTAACTTATCAGTTATTGCTATTAAGATCTGTTAAGAACTACTAAGTTCTGGCTCATTTGATATTCATGTACAAATTATTACAAAAATGATTGGTTATTGAGCAAATTTTGCTTTATATTTTGCAATTTCTTTGCCTCTTAATTATTTCTGGTAAGTGACAGCAAAATTGATTTTGAAATTCCATAACTTTAGTATGTCATATTGACATTCCGATTAAGTTTCGTTGAACTATAATTTCTACAGAATTTGTCTAATGTACATTACTATGAATGAATGAACAAAATGGCTGTGGTTAATGTTTAAAAACATTACTACTGTCGTGTGTGGAAAATAAGAAGTCTGTTGGTTTGTGAAACCAACATGACACATTGTAATTTATTGCATATATATAGCATGTACTCATGTTGCAACAAAATAGCAGTCAGTCAGTCAAACAAAACAGATTTCATGGTTCCCACACTTCACTGAAAGTCTCCCATGGTTCTGGAAAATTTTCTCCAAAATTCAAGGACAGAAAAGTACTTAAAAGCGGTACTGGTCCTTGAGATGTCTGGACTTTCTCGGAGTATCCTCGTTTGTCAGTGCTGTTACCTAGTTATGTGCAGCTAGAAGTTTGATCCTTGTGAGTCGTGGTCAGTTACTTGAATTTCACTTTTGAAAACAGTGGGAACCATGAGATTCATGTAGCATCATGTGTTACACGTGATTATCGTTATCGTCAAATGAAATCAGTAACGGAATTGCACAGACACGGTACAACTACTGCTAACATATTAACTTTGGCTACCTTACCTGTGTGGTGAGACCACTACACGTATTCTATCTGTACTTGCAACGTGCCACTGAAACAATAATGAAAGTTGCATGTATACCACATGACAGTTATGTACAGGGGTGCCACCACATCCACGAGGCAAACTGGTCTGGACAAAATGCTCCCCATTTTAACCAGAGCGCATTCCTGAGACTGCTGTCTATCCAGTGATCTTGAGCAGTAAGGAGGGTGGATTCCAAACTGGCTGTCTCTTGACTTAACGGAATTGCCTGTAATTTTCTTAACCCCATACTCCACCCTCGGTGTTGAACGAAGGCCGATCCTCATGCTTATCCGTTATCCACTACATGTACTTATTTTTGCCATTGCACTTTTTGTGACGGCGATGCCCATTACTTTTGACTCTGGTCCCAGGTGTCGATTAAAGTTGCTAAAATTAAGAGAAATAGACAATATGTGTATATACATTGTACATGACACTACATGTAACCTAGTGTAAGTGTAAGCTAAGAGCTAAAACCTGAAATACATTGTACGAACATACTAATTCAGTCACACTTAGGTATTTTCATTGTGCTTGAATAATTGAGAACATTTTACCGACCGTGTCAGGGCGGGAGGTAATGCAATTGCATCCATCCATCTATTTTCACTCTAATTTTTGAACCAGGTGACCTTTGAGTTTGACCTTGATCTTTTCAATATGTATGGGTCATGATCATATCTCTCATGGGATTGAAGGTCAGAGGTCAAGGTCAATGCGGTTGGTGGGACCTCACTTCTCCATCAAGGACAGTTTTCTACTTTATCATTTGATCTGGTGCATCTCAGAACTTCTTGACTAATGCACAAACAGCATATACTAACTATGGAATCTGTTGTATTAGGCCTACATAGTTAGTGTATGCTGTTTGTGCAGACAGTCTCGTTAGCAGTGCTTTTATTAGTTTATTTTGTTTGTGATTTACTTTGGATTAAGTTTCTTTTATTGCCCAAGGCACTAGGCAGCCTCACAATAAACATTTTCCAAGTATTATACAATATAGGACAGTATCGCCGAAGCTATACAAGAACAGAGTTGCAGAATAGAGACGAGGCCCGAGGTTTTATAGTTGGGGGATTGTTGGGTTTGGGGTAATGTCCCTTAATATGGGTAAAGCCTCCCAGGAAATTTTTTTAAATATGACATTAAGATCTGTAGGTTTTTATTGGTGCATTTTGACATCCATCAAGAACTGAGTACTAGCTGATTACTCAGTGTATTCAGGCAAAATTTCTCATCAGTTTTCTACAAATCAAGGGGTGGCCCTGGAGGCAAGTGGGGGTTCAACCCCTCCCCCAATATCCCGAGGCCTCGCAACTGTTGCATACATATATATTCAGAGTTTGCCGAACAACCAATGACATATAGCAGCTGATTAACAGAAGCTGTTAAATGAACCAGTTAAACAGTTCACATTTAAACTCTAATGCAATATAGCATTTCGCTTTCTAATCCACTTTTAGATAGTCTCTGCATCTCTGCTTTTATTCAGTCTAATTTCATTTGCTTTGCTGATTTGCAGAACTGTGATAAAAAAACTTCCACACGTTGTCTTACACAGGTTTCACTTCTTCATTTTAATGGTCGTTTTTTCAGGTGAACTGGGTCAACCAGTTCCTTCCCCTCGGTTTTCTTTCGGCATTTAATCCCGAAGAGAATCTCTGGTTCCGGGCAACTGCAATAAGCGACAGCTTCACTTGTTCAGTTTAACTTTCTAATGGTCTAAAAGTGGCTCATCATCAGAATTTGCATAAAAAACGTGCACAAACGTGTCAACAGTAAATCGTAAAGGGACGTTCACATCAGTCACGTCAACTCAACTGAAATGAACTGAACAGGGTCTGGTCACACATCCTACTCAGTTCAGTTCAGATGAGCGATGTGAACGCACCTTACAGCGTCTCCGTGGTGTGAACAAATCGAACGAAATTATATAGGCACATTTTGTCCCATAGCCAACGACGAAATCTTATCTGTTTAGAATGGTCGTATGACTAACTCTGCTAGTGAAACAAAAGTGCGCACGTTGCGTTGTAACAATTTGCCAACGACTAACAGACGAGTCTCGGCTGTTCCAGAGGGACTGCACGATGTTCCAATTTTATTTTAAAATGATACAAGGTTAATTTGATGCTTTGTGGCTAGTTTCGACTAAGAAGTGCGCTGACTTCTGTTCGTATGTTCAGCCATTGTGATTTGTGACGGAAGGGACAGGGACAGTCAGGGCTTGCAAGCGTGTAACAGACAGACAGAATTGTAATAGCATACACCGCGCTTTACAATAACGTTGCACGGTAAAGAAAATGCAAATGGTGCAAAGACGTGAATAGGGAACATGGCTTAGGCCTACATCAGGTATATAGGCACTTCTTAAAGGCTGGTAACAAATTGCAATCATATCGCTGTCAAAAATACAAGGAATCAACTAAAACTGGAGAAATTTATCATAAAGGCACATCATGCACTGCAGTCACTCAACATCGATTTTACGGTGGCTAAATTGGTCAACGGGCTCAGCGAAACAACGGTATCCCGCCTAGACCAGCTAGACGGGAACACCAAACAAGCAACAAATGTAAAAACGTGGAAACAATTTTTAATGTAAACGTTGCTTAAAAACGTTCACCTATTTTAACTCATGCCTAACACCTAACATGCTTAATGCCCAATGAATTGGGTATATTTATAACAAGATCACTCAAACTACGAAAGAGAATTTTGCATAGGGCCTATTACTAGCATGGACAGGCTGACATATGAGTACTCTAAGTTGAGAGACTCGAAAACAGACCTAGGTTGGGTTGCACCATCCATACTTAACTTAAGTAGTCCTTAAATCTCCATTCACTTTAATGAAGTTTTAAGGATTCTTAAGTTAAGTATGGATGGTGCAACCCGATCCTAGTATTATTTCGTTGTCGTTTTTCAAACTTGCTTCTCGTTGAATTTGAAATATCTGCATATGCTAGTCGGGACAAACGGTTTAAGGATAAAAATCACGACGTTGGACTTGCATGGAACAAAAAAATCATGTGATAACGTTTTTACATCTACACGAAACAAGCAACAGATAATTATTGTTCACGCGTTAAACAATCGTATCTGTAACAGACAAATAGCACGATGAGCGAGCGAGCGACAAGTGGGAAGGTGACCGTGGGCAGACAGACGGGCGGCAGCAACGCCATGACCAGCATGACAAGCTCGCGAGCAGCAACTGACCGCAGCAATGTTCTCTCAGGTTTCCTCTCTTTCTCCACCGCGCTAAAACACCAACACGCCATAGCTGCCTCCAACTCAAAATTACTACAGTAATATATAGCACCATCGTATAGCGACAGCCCGCATCGCTGCCGAGCATGGATCCTTCATTCGTATTCGCCAGATGGCGCCGCCCATACGTACCGCAGTCTAACACGTAGTTCCTTGGACCCACGTGAGTCTGTCTCCTAAACGACATCTCAATCGGTTCAGCTGTTTTTGCAGGGCTCACGGTCGTGACCGACCCGTCCACAGACCACGCTACGTCAAAGCAACGTAGCAGTGGCTGGCATCTAGCAGTAGTGCTGGCGATGCGGGCCACATCCGCAGGCCTACTCAAGTGAGTCAGTAATACCTTTTCGGACTCTCAATTAAATTAAACGTAAACAATGTGTCGATAGGCCCTGATACAAAGGTTTCATGTGCAATCACTGCATGAAACAAGTTACAATAATTGCAGGCTTTCCAACATAATTGTACAATTGTTGCACAAAAATTGCATGCAATAACTGCACATGAAACCACATCTTAAATCACAGTTAAAGCACACGTTTGGGGATCTGCGTTTCTATAGATTCACTGCAGCACAAGAAGCCATACCAACCAAAAAAACAGATTCGGCACATTTTATGATTATTAAATTGTCACTTTTTCATTCCTTTGGCGTTTTAATGACAATTCATTTTTACTCATAAAAACAATAGGCCCCTATGCCATTTTGTATGACACTATACAGATAACCAATCGATGTCACATGACCATTATGGCAATTTTTTTTCACCTGTGACCACGAGGTTTAATTGACCTTCAAACGTGACCAGTGTCAAGGTAAACCAGCACGCCAAGTATCTAGGTTGAAGTACATTTCATTCAACAGTTATTTTATCGTCCTGGCACACACACACACTCGACCGCACTGCTCTACCTGAACCACTGGCCGGTAAGAAATTATAACGCCGAAAAATGCGCGGATCGAGGACAACTTTAGGGCGTACATCATTGTGCGTAATTTTTTTCTGTCTTTCATTGCTTTTTATGTTTTCAGTGTGTTCATAAATTGCGTATTGTTAATTTTCTATATTAGTATCTAGTTCGATTGTTATACTTCTTGCGTTCATATATCCAACTGCATGCTATGTGATAGCAATATTACTCGATAGACGAATTATCAAACACGGCTAAGGTTGCGTACACGTGTCTGAAGCGGTGGACTGGCTCTGTGTATCTCTCTAGCAGTGAGAGCAGCCAGCATCAGGTCACTGGCACCGCCGTACCAGTCGAAAGGCTTCACTGCTGCAGGTGCTGCTGGTGGCATTGAGCCGAGGAAACAGCTGGCCGTCGAGAACATGGTCTCCAGCAGGTGCTCGTCAATCGTCGAAGTCCCTCCGAGGACCGGCAGACCGTTGCAGTAGTCCATGCTCATCGGCGCCGGTGCCGGCAGTGGCTCGTCCTACAGTAAGTAAGTAAGTAAGTAACTAGTGCTCGTTAGCTTACCAGACGTATATACATGCCAAAAAAGTAAGAAGTTCGGCATTTGCTGAGATTAGCGCGACATGTGAGCCGCTCGCTGGGTGCCGCCAAAGTGCGAAACTCCACGTTTCCATACTCCACTGGTATTTCTAATAGAATTCGACATTCACAAGATACTACGATCTGCTTTGGCTGCGGCATACAGGTAGCCAAGACACCTTTATATGCCATATGCTGATTTCATCTTTTTGTTGCACTATGCGATCACAATCCATGGCCCAACGCTACAAATGGACAGACATGACGGACGGACAGACGGACATCATGCTCGTAGCATAAGCGCGACATGTGAATACTACGTATCGCTCTAAAACATGAACATCGATTAAAAGCAGTTTAGACATAAATTTGCAATAGGTAATGAACAAGAGGGCCTAGCAGTTGCTAGCATAGCGCGAGATGATCCCTCCGACCTCCACTCTTCCCGGCGATGATCCCTTCACTCGCGCCCGCATGCACCGCGACCGCAATGCGCGGTAAATTGGGATCGAAATTTGAAACCTAAATTAGCTATAATGCGCCAATGCACTTCCGTCACAGACAGACGGACATACAGACGGACACTGACATCGTAGCATAAGCGCGAGATGTATATATTACATCTCGCGCTAAAAAACGAAAAACAGAACATAGAAGAACCACAAATGATAGGAAAAAGCAAGTGTGCGATACCGGGTGCTCGAGCAGGTCGAAATAGGACGTGAGGGTCATCAGGTCGAGCTCGGGCAGTTTGTCCTCTTTGACGAGCTTGACGCCGCGACGCTGGGTGGCGTGGTGGTCGAACAGCGACAGCTCGTCCGACAGCAGGAGCCCCGGCGTGGAGTGATTGACAGATGGCGGGGGAGGGGAGGAGGTGAACGAGGAGGAGCACGGAGACGCGCTCGGCGTCAGAAACACCGAGTCTGCCACGAACGGCGACTTGGCGCCGGCGCCCAGCGGCACCGCCGGCAACGGTGAACTCATCGAAGTCAGCTCGTACCAGGTGAAGTCCGCCGCGGCGCCGTGGCTGCTCAGTGGCGGCGAAGGCATCGACATGAGCCCGGCGACCGGGTCGTCCAGCATTCCGTCCGCCGGTCTCGCCATCTTCATCGCCGTCCAGCTGTCCGACGCCGCCGGCGCCCGGCGCTTGGTCCCGGCGACCGCCGAGGTCCTGCCGCCGCCGCCGCCGCTGGCGCCGACGT
>Ga0209782_1001429_pt1 | contig 12436 bp, 7 predicted proteins | sample WorMetmaBAHAMAS1_FD_187390 | JGI IMG/M metagenome (GOLD analysis project Ga0209782, IMG submission 187390) | Marine gutless worms symbiont microbial communities from Max Planck institute for Marine Microbiology, Germany - Inanidrilus... | ecosystem: Host-associated > Annelida > Digestive system >... | reverse complement strand
ACCATGGATGTCCCCCCTACATAAATATTGGGGGGACATGTCCCCCTGTCCCATAGGGATCGACGCCCCTGGTGCTACAAGCACCGCACCGCTACGGGAGCTCACGTGCCATATGGGATCACACAGCTGGCCGTCCCTCCCCAAAAGATGACAACAAACCAACCAATCAGCAAGTGCGAAAGTCGGCAGAAACTGCTTACCACTTTCATGATGGACTTCTCCCAGGCGATGCAGCGTACAAGCTGGGAGACGTAGATGCTAAGCTGAGCGGCGGATGTTGCGTTACTGACGGCAGTTCTCCATGAGTTGAGATCACGAGTCACAGCCTCGTCGTCTGTATCACTCTCATCATCCGATGATGACTGGTGGTGATTGTCCTTTGATGTACAGCTGCTGGACAAGTTCGCCAGGTTTAGCTGGTTGCTGCAAATTTACGTACATTGCACAGTGTCACAAAAACAAAAATGGACTTGCAGTAGTTTACAGTTTAGACTACACACCTACAATGTTTCAGCTGGGTGACAAAAACAAGCATCTAACCAATCAAAAGTTATAAAGATAACTGCGAGTAAAACAAAAAAACACAAGCAACAACTAAGATATCTTATTTCCTGAAGTCTGATATCATTCCTAATGCGACATTTATATTGTGTTTTGATTGTATTGCTGGACATAGCCATTTTGTCAATACTACGGATACAGGAAAAGGTCTCCTTTTCTGTGGGCGGAACTGGGCTCCAAAGTCACCGACAAAGTAGATGTCTGTAGATCGTTTGCGTGCCAGCAGACATCCTCTGCAGTAACCCTCATATCAAAAAAATTAGCTAGAGTTGCTGCCAGTGCCAAACTTTATATATTTACCCACAATAAACTGTCACATGCTGACATACACAAAGACATAAAAATAACCCATAAGTTAACCATAATGCTCAGCTAAAAACTTTTTTTCAAAGCAAAGTGGAAGCTACACAATGCATAAGAAAATTAAACGAACATAAAATAGAATATCATTACCATCGACCGAGAGGAGGCTTCAGGTATCGCCGCTCGATGTTGCGTTCCAAGCTCTGAAGCCTAGAGCGAGCAACGTTGATGATGTAGTGCTGCTGCTGTGGCTGCACCAGCCGCTCAGCATTACTGATGAGTGATATTGACTTATCAGATGATGCTGCCTCCTCCATTCTCCAGCCCTTCAATACACAATTACACTGCAGTATTTCATGAAACAAAATGCACTTATCTACAGCTAAAAATATGTGCAGCTAACACAAAAGGATAGGAAAAGATACTAAAGGATAGAGAAGGTGGGGAAGTGACGGGATAGGGGAATTGCCCCGGGCCCACACATTTTTCTTGACTCAAATTAAAGTGATATAGGTGTGAGCATGCTCTGGTGACTGCGACAGAATAATAAAAGAGATTTGCAGCCATGCAACCTTTACACTGGTGTTAACGTGTCAACAGGGCTCAAAGTTGGCCAGGCCAGAGAGAGTTGTAGTCCAAATAAACCAAAAAAGTGCTTTAGGCAGCGGCCCCATAGCTTCTGCTGCCAATGAATGACCAACTTTGCAGTTTTCACTATTGTAAAAGATACCAAAGACTGCAGTGTTTGTTATTTTGAAGAAACAATGTATCACAGTATCTTAGTGCATCTTGCAATTCAGGTTCTAGATGTAAGATGGGGTCAATTAAATTTCTATGCAGATTCCCCATCATGTACTAGTGACTGCTAAGTGTGATTAAGACTTCCACTTTATTTGAGATACCTTCGTCTGAAGACTGGCATTGCAGATCCGCTCCTCCAGTTTTTCTATTTCTTCTAATACATCCATCTCTATCTTCCGCTGCAGCTCAAAATCCCATGAGTCATTGTCATCAGGTGGCGGTGCTGATGTTGGACTAGATGCAATGCGTTTCGACTCTTCCGTAACTTCCAGCTTCAAAACTAATGCAAACATACACTCTTGGTAAAATGCCAGTTTCAACCACATAATGTCGGCCATTTTTAATATAATAATCCTTATTGTTGATAACAATAAATTAGTCATTTTATAACCACTAAATATTAATACAAGTCAAAGATATAGAGAATAAATTTGGCAATACATAGCCATGTTCGCAAATGATACATCAAGCCATATATGCATAAATTACAAAGATGCGATGTCATAAAATTTTGGACTTTAAAATATATGTACCAAAACACAGAAGGTATAGAGGCTTCTCTGCACTATAAAAGGACATAACACTTTTATCTAATAACAGTAAACACTGATTAATACAATCAGGTCAAGTTTTCACAGTCACTCCGTCCTTTGGTGATCAAATTATGTAGAAAATTTGGTCAGTACAAGTACTTACCACTTTTCTTTGATTTGGAGCACAACTGACATGCATAGTTCAAGTAGCGTTCAAGGTTCTTCTGAAAACTTCTCTCACGAATTCCTCGCGTTGTCAGACAACTGAGTAACTCTTTGACGGTATCCGGGTTGGTGATCCGCCACCAACCACGCTGTTTGGCTACATCACAATTCAATGTCATCTTATTATGTGCACACACATCATAATCCTTCTACACAGGTTAAACACATTATCTGTAGTTTTTTATCAGAAAAATGGTAACGACACAATACACAAGAGATTCAGCTGTTGTAAAGTCCATTTGGCACACTGCATCATTAACGGGTTTGTGCCCTGTCAGACACGATGAAGCACTAGCGAAGTGTAGCTTCTGTTTCAAACAGATAAGACATGTTCAACCATTTTGACATACTGCACAAAAGCAACAGACAGAGCTGCTCACATGGTTAAACTGATAGTCAAACTGCTATTAATCAGCGGCAATAAGTGCATTTTAGCTCATATACACACAAGCTATAGTTTCACAGTTCCTGGAGTCAAAATCAGACTCCTGACAATCACCTCATGCATATTATATGAGCTTATGTAATGTATCAGACTGGCCTGTGAAAAAGCAATAACCTGTTCTTTTATTATTTATACTTAGCCCTGCGTCTGTCTCTGGTTAACAAAACATACTAAAATGGTAAATTACCAAGTGAGATTGGCTGTACATTCTGAGGTACTGCAAGATAGTCTGGCTGAAGCTCTCCATCTGCAGTCAGCTGAAAGTCATCAACAATGCTTGTAGACATGTGACCTGGAGTTGATGTCCGACTTGGCTGCATAAAACTCACCGGAGTGCCAGCTGTCGACATATCTAAAACAGATGCTGTGCCAATATCTGACGACGGTGTTGCCACTTGTGAAGTCCGCTGTGATGAAACAATACTGTAAACTTGTGAATCGGTAACACCAGACTGTGCCAGTCCAGCATTCGACACTGTCTGCTGAAGGATAGCATAATGCTGCAGAACAGAAATCTCGTCTTTGCTCGGCATTCTTGGCAGCTGATCATCATCAGGCTTACAGCTCAAGCGGGACTGAACCAAGTCGCTTGTCACTAACTCAGGCCGGCTAACTCTAGCAGAAATCAACTCTACTTCTGCAGCTGGCAACTGCTCTTTTACACCTGCACAAATGTCATCAGCTACAATAGCCTCTTCTGTGTTAGAAACAGTCGCCAGTGGTGACGGCAGTGGCAACGGTTCAATCTTTACACAGTCAATGTCGGACCGTATGCAGTTCTTGAGATCAACGAAGCCATTCTTGCAGTCCATCACGCTCACATTACCGTTCATCTTCACGTCGTCACCAATCAGACAGTTCAAAGAAACCAGTTCAGCTTTCAACGCACTGCAGTTGCTTGGTTCGACTCTTTCATTCTCCTGTTTAATTACCAAACTTAAAGCCTTGTTATCGTTGCTTTTTACATCCAATCTGACACACTGCAGTGGTTCTTGGATCTGTTTGTCATTGCCTAGATGTGGTCGGACAGTGAGATCTTCTGTTCTGACTTCATTCTCAGAGTTGCAGTCAGCATCTACTGGTGTGCTGCTGACAGCCACTTGCTCCACTTTGACAGCACTCTCTTCTACATCAGGTGGAGTTACTGGCTTAAAACATTTTTCCTCATCAACAGATTCGTCAGTCTTTCGGTCTACCTCAGTAGCATGTGGATCAGCACTTTCAGGTTCACCGGACTCGAGTCCCTCAACAAAAATTCCACCACATTTTGGCAGTACCCAGTACCTTCTCCGGTATCGGTCCTGACCAAACGACATGGCACTGAGTTTGTGTGACAATGTGAACACACGTTCCCGTAACTGATTCTGTTGCTGAAACGTAACCGACACAAACAACACAGGTACAGTAACACTTTGAATGCAAATGCACAACTGCCGTCATCAAATACTAATCTATCTGTAGACAAACCTGCAGACTGCTTTTTTTATTACAGGTTATATTGCGTAACAGTGATTATAAGGTTAAGTAAAGATGATGGATGGTTAATGCAACACTTTATTGCAAAGAATCAAGTCTCAGAAGTGCTACGCAACTGATGACCTACAACTTCCTTTACATTTACAGAACAATATCTCTACAAATATGATTTCCATGAGGCGTATGTCTGTCATGGTGGTGACTCATTGCAGAGACAACAACAGCAGAAGCATGTGAGCAAGTTGTAGCCTACGCTTAGATCAACATGCAGTCAGCTGTCACTGCAACTGACAGCAAACTGAACAAAGTTTGGCACTGTCAGCAACAACCCCAGTGAGATATCTAAGGCACTTGTCTCCTAGTCAATAATGGCACTGTTGTATCCTGGACAATGTGCACTTGCTTCACTGAAGAAAAAGGGAAGTACAGTGTACACAGCAATACAGGCAGGTAGGTTTGTGGGCTAAGCCCCTAGTCACACTTCAATTCAGAGCCCCAGACTGTTACTCATTTATGACCTGATTGGGACAGAAACCTGACCTGTTTGGCAAATGCACAAGAATCCTATGTAACTGACACTAACTGTCAAATATTAACTTCTAAACTCATGCAGATACCTTTCCTAATTTTTCAATTTTTGCTTCCAGATCTTCAGCAGATGCTTTCTTGTCTTCCTAAACCGCAAATACACAAAAAATTAGTAACTGATTCGATTCATATTAATAACAACAACTTGTTTCATGACCTCATCCATTCATCACATCAATGTGTATTAATTGATTTTTATTGCACATTCAGCTCTAAGACCTTTGCTGCTGTTGGCTCAATGTCCAAACCCTGTCAGCAAACTTGTTGGAGCACATTTTCATTGCCTGTATGCCCTTGCTGATAGCAACTAGCACATTCAAATTATGAAGAAGACTCCTCAGTCTTCAGCATTGTTATGCACACTGTCTCCCTACTTTGCTATGACTAGCTGCAGCAATACTTCACTTCTTCTTGCCACTTACTTGAGTACGCAGTTGCCGAGGACAAGAGAGTGAAGTCTACTTCATGATTACATGCACACATATGTATGTACACACACACACACTGACACTGAACCGCCGGCATAAAGTGAGTGGCATCTCCTCTGAGATGTCAGCTGGTGAAATACAGTGGGTGATTTTTCCTGCGTTGTTGGTGTCTGTGCTCTAAGTTCCCTAAGTTCCGTGTATTGACACTGTTGGTTGAGTGGAAGAAAGAGCATTCAGCCTATAAGAACCTGCTCCAGTTATACTAAAAAAAGTTCTTTTTGGTGTATCCAGCCTTGCCCAACCTGGTGCTTAACTAAACAAAAGACATGGTTAGCCGATTGCTTCTGATCCTGAGTGGTAAGTTGTATAATACTAGGAAGGCCTGTCAGTCAGCTTGCTTGGTCTGCTCTGGTTAAGCTAGTGTTGTAATCAGAGCATCGCCTTTTCTAGGCACTAATTATTGTGAGATGGCAGTTAACAAAACAACAAATACAAACATAATTATGTAATGGGAAGCAGTGGTGGCAATGTGCAGGGGACGGCATTTGGAGTGGCAAATGCAAAAATATGGAATTCTGAAAAGGGTCTATTTGCCTAACTGCATATAAATAATGAATGTTGACAGTCACCAAAATGCGTTTGGAGGCCGCGCTCTGCCCAGACCAGCTGGGGAAGCTAACAGCGCTCCCCAAGACCCTCTAGCTGGATTCAAGGGTCCTACTTCTAATGGGAAGGGACAGGGGAATGAGCTCAATTTTTTAACAGATTTTGGGAAAAAGAAGCCCCTGGATCCATTCACCGCAGAACATCTGTAGAATACTTAATATATACCTTGGTTTACTTACTAAGTTAAGTTGTGGCATAAATTGACGTCAATCTGACTGCATTGGGGCAAAAACAGATGTTTGCCCTTAACGGCAAGCACCCTTGCGCCACTGCTGATGTGAATTCATGTTGCTATATATTTGAACATAGCAACGTCCTTCACAACAATGAAAGACTCTACAAGATGCATATATGAGGATACAGTTTAGGCAATCAGCCATACACATCACAAGTTCATCAAATCCAATTCTTTTCTGTCAGGACCGTATGAGTGATACTACTCACTGTTTCTAGGTAGATGGGAATATATGTACTAATGAATTCCAGTATTAAACGATATAAACTTGTGTGTGTACTTCAGTGTCAGAATCATGAGCAGCCGGTGGTGCTACTGAATGATGATGATGGCCCGGCATATCACTGTCACTGTCAGCATCAGTGTCTGGCACAACTGGCGCTGACGATGCATCAGCTGCCGTGCCATTCTGTGTGGTGCTTCCATCCTCACTGGGTGCCGCACTTGCAGGCAATGACGCTGAAGGTGCCTGTGTTGTACTTTTCTGTGTCATCTTGCGCTGTCGCTGTGCTCGCAGCATGCGAAGCCTGGACATAAAATTACAATTGTTGTGACTTGTGGCTTGATCATCTAGGTTCTGTTATATCTTAGAAGTATAAAATTGCAAATACATGTGTAATTGAAATAATGGTTTACACTTCTAACTTAATTGCCAGTTTATTAAAGTATATAAAGACTTAATATAACTATTTTTTGTTACCGTGAGAACCTGTGATGTTTCTGAAACCAGAACGTCCTGCATATACAAGTTCTAATGCATAATAAGCAAATAACTTCTGTACCCCAAATCAGTCAACGTTAATGGCTCGAAAGTCAGTCACTTAAAATATAAATTCATTAAATGAATGCTACAAAAAGTGGCAATCATGTTACTTAATGTTTACTTATTACTCATATTTCTACTGCATTTGTACTCATAATCTGTAACACAAGTGCATTTGACATTTGTGCATTAAAGAATTACTTACTTACTTATTTCTTCCTGTGTATTAGTATCACAAAATCTCAAAATACGTTACAATAATAAGAAACTGAAATAAATACAAAGACTGTTCTGTAAAGTTCCAATCAACATACTTTTTTAGTTTTCCTTCTATAACATACTTGTCTCGGCGTAAATTGTTGACCAACTCAATGTTTTTCTCAATTTCCCTGTGCACAACACATTCAATGGCTGACATCAAGCAGGCAACATTTTAATGTTGCAGAATGTTCATGTTCTGCTTTAAAATTACTGAGTGATGACAACAGTACTGTGCATTTATGTCAACAGTTAAGAGTTGTGATGACATATACACTGCGGTCCAAAAATGCCTCCCCATTTCTTCTTAAATATCTGTCAAAAATGCAAAAAAAATGTTGTGGCAGATGTAACTGTGAGAAAATTTTACACATCAGTAGTCAATAAATTTGTCTTATTTCACACACAAAATGTTGGTACTGTACCTTGAAAAATTAAAGTCATTTCCTATAGTAAGTCATTGTCCATATTTTCAGTGCAACTGGACAAGTTGTAAGCACATGAAGTTGGATTTATTTTTCATTAATGAGAAATTGTTTACTGTGTCTACACTGAAAACTCACAAAATGATCTGGTGACAAAGCTTGTCCAAAATTCAAGTTTATGCATAACTTAACAACTGGCTTTTTCAAAGATATCTAATTTTTCAGAGGCAATAATTTAATTTTCATTCACTGAATGAGTTCTGCATTTCACAAAGTGGGGCAGACCTTTTTTTAGGTGTGGTGGACTAATACATATTATAAACACTTGTGTCAATTTTTTTCAGGAATTATTACATCGGTTAAACTGTTCATTTTTAATGAATATTTCAAGAAATAATAGGGGGCATTTTGGACCATAGTGCACATATTTATCAAACTGTAAAGGTTGGTTGACAGATGGCACTTTCAGAAGAAAAAAGGTCATATTATGCCTTTAGGAATTACTTCACATACATTCAAAAACACATAGTTATTCTAACTGCAAAGCAATACATCAAATAATTACAAGACAGTAAATATAGATCAACTTAAAATTGTGTATCATTAACTTTATGCTGATGGTAAACAAGTGTATTGGCCCCTTGGACAGAAAAGAAAAACATATGCAGGCCACGTATTACACTAATGTTAGACAAAAAGCTAAGCCATACAAATTTTCCTCACTGCAATACCCTCATTAGCAATGCACCAGTTTGTCCCATGCGTGGATTTGTTCTGGATCAACCAACGGGTCACACCTGCTGCTGCTGTGCTGCGGCAGATGTATCTGCATTAACATTAGAAAAAAATGGAAGAGACACACAAATGGACAGACAGACACCAGACTGCTGCTTTACATTCACCAGTATGAACATAATCAGCATAAAAATGCACATCTACAACTAACGTTAAAGATGAGCTGTAATGACTCAGCTGTTACTACAATAATTTATTATTATCACCACCTGAAATTATCAACTCAGCTATCAAAAAATTAGCAGACTGCATGAATAATACCAAAAACTACTATACTACGAATACAGAAAGTAATGCAACGCAGTAGCAACATACGCATTAATGTCTTTATTGCAAAGCATTTCATTGCAGATGAAAGCCAAAATTGCAGCTTTCTGTGTTGGGTTCAATGCATAAAATGGTGTCAACAGTAGCCATCGAGACATCTAAATACAATCAAAAATGTACAAAACACATAACTTTACTTCTGAGACAATTTATGACAAATCCAGAGTTTGTCTATTTAAACTAATTCTCACATAGAGACAAAATTATGCTATGCTCATGATAAGCAAATAATTATTTGCATCGGTACGTGATTTTCTTGAAAATGTTTTATCTGTACACAAAAATTTCCTCAACATCACATACAGTAAAAGTCTACGATTTCCAGTACAGATACCTACCTCCTCCTCATGTCCACTCCGTGATTTAATGAACAGCCGCAAAACTTCTGATAATCCATTCTCAGGTAAGTCCATATCAACTATTTTCTGCCCAGACATAAGAACTCCCTGTTCCAACACATATGATACACATCACCTGGATATTAATCTATATTCTAAAATGTTATTACACATAATAATTTGTGTATGCTCCTAATGTAACCAATATCTGTTATCATATACAACAGCTAATTCAGTCAGCACAGAAGCATCTTCCTCAAAAAAATTCTGCAATAAAATATTACAAAGTGACTATTAGAGCTCATAGATATGGCAGCAAACAACTTCAACCTTACAACTCAACTAAGACTAACCTCTTTAGCATTGACAAAGCCTGGATCCATAGTTGCACACTTCAGCAAGCGTTTGATAAACAAGAAAAACTCTCGTAAATAACCTTCATCATTCAGTAGGCCACCCTGAAGCACGTTCATGGTTGGAATGGAGTCGGAATCTACAGTACAGTAAATACAATGCATACATCATCATCGTCATCATCATCATTTTATTTGCTTAGAAAACAAATACTAACAACGAAATACATGAGGAACAATTGAAGCAGGTATGACTAGGCTGAAAAAGAGCACTAACAGCCGCCCTTTAAAAACAATAAGAAAGACACATACAATAAAGTACATAAAATAAAATCGCCAAAATCGACAAACTTAATTAAGTGCTTAAATGTGGAGAGTGAAGAAAAATCAACAATGTCAGTAGGCACGTAATTCCAAATATTGATGACCCATTCAGTAAAAAATGAGGACCTGACAGTACATCAGATTAGCCTGCTGCAACATTCCATTTAATCAATCACTGGCATTTGCATTCAGTAGACGAACTCCCAAAAATAAAACTTTCACATAAAAATGTAACAGCAGTCATATGAAAATTAGTTTCTATAAAAAAAATTAACAGTGGAACAATGTATACTGCAACAATCTCTGCTTACATTTTGATTATTAGTCTTCATCACGCTTAATCAATTTCTTCATTCCTAATGTATCTTTCCTCTGAGTAATGCTAATTAATACTGAGAAATGCTAAAATAATTTTTTGGAAGGAATAACAATATTCTGCCATTCCCGACCTCAAGACTTAATTTTCCAGCCAACTGCATGTGAGACCCACCAGTTGTTAAATCTGTCTGGTCTCGACTTTGTGCATGAAGTCAGCTATCATTTGACTGCTTCTTCTAGTGAGACCTCAATTTTGTTTCAGTGTCTCTCAGTCTTGATACAGCACTTCAACTCTGTCCTGATACATAAATCTTTCAATTTCATTCCAGCTGACGAAGATCTGGACCATTTGTTTTTTACCCCGGGGATCTTCACTACCTGGGGTATAAATAATAATAATAATAATAATAATAATAATAATAACCTCATGTAGAGGTTGGTAGAGAGTTCCAGATGGTCTATATACTTTTCTTACCTGCCTTACAATAATAATAATAATAATATTCGTTTAATAAGTCAAGACAAACCGCTCGACCACAACACGTCATATAAATACATCTGTCACGCAGGACAGCTATACATCTAAGCCAATTAATTTATATACTACTATAAAGCTTAATTAAAATACATAAGTAATAAAATATTCTAACAACAGATCAAAATATAACTAATAGCACAAATAAATATGAATTACATTTATACTACACAAATAATATATAAATAATTAATAAGTATAATAAAGTACAGACAAATAAAGGCTAAAGGCTGCATTACCAAATCCAAGAATAGAGGCAAAATTGTGGACAAATTCCACAATCATCACGCAGTCAGCAAATGCTTTCCCACACAAACGAACTCCAGGAATTCGATCAAACTCTGGCAGTGGCTAAAATGCATGAACACATTTAGTCATTTCATATTAGAAGTCACTATAATTCAATTTTACTTCAATAAAAAAAGCAAAAGCATAAACATTCGCAGTGTGACATACATGACAAGAATTTACAGTATAATTTATATACATGTACTCACAGATAACAAACAAAATGACAGTCAAGCAAGCCAAGATAGGTACCTGTTTTACTCATATAAATAAACCGACAATTCAACATCTAATACATAATTGCTTAGGACGACCCCACTCACCAACCCAAATGGCAACTTGATTGAGTCGGCCGTTTTTCCACAAAACATGCTCATTATCAACAGACAGATCAACCGACAGAACTGAGAACAGACAGGAAATTTGGTCTGAAAGGATATGCTGCTTACACTATTAAACAGCGACATGCCTAATAATGACAAATAAAAAAATTAGCTTGTAACTAGTTCATGGCGTCAAAGTTATGTAAATAATATGTTAATTCATGCAAACCTTTGCATCCTGAATACTCATGTCTTCAATGGGCCTCCTCTGTTCTCTTGCAAGAAACAGCTCTAGCCGTTTCTGAGCCTGTTTCAAATAAAAAAAAACAGTATTTGTCAATAATGTTTTTGTTTTTCTGGTCAAAATTTACTTGCAAGTACTCCAAATATCATTCAGATACAACAAAACAACAAATTAAATACAAATTTAGAAAAACAACAACAAGAAAACATGCACAACAAATCACAAACATGAACAAAAGAAACAACTGTTTAATGGTCTCTTTTCCAGGACAACCTATGTAAGCAAGAATCAGAAGGTACCGGAAATTAACCATTCTGGATTTCAATGAAGCATGAGATGATGGGTTAATAGTAGCATCAGCTGCATCATGTGCAAATCATTCACACCTCACGCCAGAGATAACCATGCCAGCACCTCATTACTCAGTTTTTACATGCTGGATCATAGATGCTCTTCCTGAAAGCACTGAAGGCAACAGGATGTTGATTTGTTTGGGATGTGAAAACTGCTCAATAAATGGAGGCTGCTGTTGCTATTTATCCACAGCCTATGGCGCATGTATACCCAACTACCCAACTGTAACAACTGTTCCACAAAAAAATACAAACCAATTTCTTTTCTTTATCCAGTTTCTTAGCATTCTTCTTCTCAGCCTTCAATCGCTCTTTCTCCTAATATCATTACAAATTGCACCACTTACGAAGACAGAAAAATGAACTTGTGCACACCAAAAACCCAGGCAGTTAGCCAAACTGGCTTGACAATTTACAAACAATAACTGTCTGTCGTAATCAATCAAAATATTTGTCATCTCACATACACTTCTAAATACGCTATGATTCTGTAGTTAAATACTAAAATTTCTATGTAATAACTAACTTATT
>Ga0209782_1001428_pt1 | contig 12437 bp, 9 predicted proteins | sample WorMetmaBAHAMAS1_FD_187390 | JGI IMG/M metagenome (GOLD analysis project Ga0209782, IMG submission 187390) | Marine gutless worms symbiont microbial communities from Max Planck institute for Marine Microbiology, Germany - Inanidrilus... | ecosystem: Host-associated > Annelida > Digestive system >... | reverse complement strand
GCCGGTTCACTCTTCACCTCTAGAAAGCAGGAATCAATTCCCACTTTCATAGAAAAACAACACAATCGTAGATAGCAGAGTGCTCGATCACTGCAAGACCCACAATGAGTACTGGTCTTTTATCTTAGAGCAAAATTTGGTTGGATACGAGGCAGCAGTTCTGGCTGCTACAGTGTCCCTGATCACTTAGGACTGCACCCTGATTCTTCTTAAGACATGGCGGTATATAAGTCGTTTACTTACTTACTTACACATGATGCACCAAGTCGGTTGGCTTAGTCTGGGTGTTGGCACTCGCATCTGCATTCACCAGATGAACCGGGTCAACTCTTGCAGTGCTTGAAGCACAACAACAGCACCATAAATATCGCCCTGACTATTATTATTATTATACGGCCCATTATGTGAAAATATGATATCATCCACAAAACAGAAATTACACAATGTATTGCAGCACTGTCAGAGGAGGACTGAGTCATGGCCACAGTCAACATGTTTTTGTACAAAAAATTTGGTGAAGTTCAACCATACACTTTCTAAGATATGCAAAAACACAGACAGACAAACAGACATTCTTGTCACAGTATTTTGCATTCCTCCGGCTGACAAAGTACATGTAATAACAATCACTGGATACTGGGATCAAACAGCTGGCTTTATTGGTTGCTACACCCCTATTGGAGCACCCAAAGGGCGATTCCAGGCTATCCTTCTGGTTTTCGGCCACCCAACTTGCCTGCATTTGCCTGGCGAGCTATATCGGGGACATCTCAGCTTAAGTGTTTTCTATGAGCAAGCCTTCTGCATGGAGGTCGCTCGTGGAATTGGCAATGTCTATTCAAGGACAAGCCACACGATGATGATGATGATGATGACGCGCCTTCCCTCACAAGTCAGAACAATGGGCGAGTTCCATTGTTGAGCTCAATGAGCTGCCTTCTCTTCAGTGTCCTGACAATGTCAGCTGGGTGATGGAACATCTGCACCACAGAATACCTGTGTGTGCCTGACTCGAAGGTTCTGTTCTCAGATGAGTGAAGGAAGAAACTACGGAAAAATGTGTAATTTTTTTCACGAAAACCAGGTGGAACAAGGTAATGGTGTGTTTTATATTCCACCCCAGCAATAGTGTTGTTTCAGTTATCTTATTAGGGCAGGAAGCAGATACCAAGCAGCAGGGGTGTTACATTGTACGTGACACTGCAGCAAGGTTGCTGCACTAGTGTCATGCCCCATAAGGCCCATTATTGGAAAACATGCTGTCATCCACAGAAGTGGACAGACATTATCACATGCCAATGCCACTGAAGGACTGAGCCATGGTACAGGCAACATGAAAACAAAATTTGAAATTTGGCTGTATGTTGCTGGGGGCGTAGTAAAGACACATTGCTTACTAACAGACTTCAGATTTATTGCTGCAGCGAACACTGACAAAATGAACCACAACGCTGTTACATAACGACACAGAGTGAAGTCAAGAAAAGTCACCTTTAGATCCCAGATGACTAGCTGTCCATCCACTCCGCTAGTTGACAGCCGCACACAGTGGCCTTTATCACCAGAGTATAGCACTATTTGCCTGTTAACACCGAAAAACACACTAGTGCACGATACCAGACATTATAATACAGTACAATAAAAGAAGTTATATGCACCCCTCTAATAGCGACCTATCACAAGGTGGCTAAGGACTGTTCCCCATATGCTTAGCCAAGCCGTTCGGTTTAAAGTCAATTACAAAACGTTCCAAAAGTCTAACACACACACACACACACACACACACACACTGGTTTAACAACCATATCAGGAGAATTTGGGAAGATGCTGGAAATGTAAAAATGGAAAATGTGGGAGCATCAAATTAACAGACTTTAGAATGGTACAGTATTTGTACACTGCATTTTGTTGCAGTCCATAGCATCCTCAATGCCCCACTGTCATGTCTTTTACACTTCACTGAAAGCCTTCATTGATATACCTCTGCTGCATAATCCAAATTCATTAAAAAAAATTAAAAGCACACAAAATGCCTAAATCTTTTAAACCAGTCTGCAAGAACCGACGAGAAGCTGCAAAGTTGCTGAATGATTCTTGTGCATAGCAGAGTTAGTTAGTTGGTGTTTAATGATAAGGGGGGGATTGCCCCGGGCCCACACGGGGCAGCATAGCAGAGAAGACAAAACTGAGAGAACATACGTGATGGTGTTCTGATGAACGGTGTCCAGTAGTGAGTCGTCGTCATCAACTGCTGCAGCTCGATAATCCAAACTCTGAAAATGCCTCATTGCTCTACACAGTGTCAACAATGACACAGTGTCATTCTTCTATGCATCAACAGCGTGAACCACGGAGAAAACTGAGAAGAAGATATATCTCAGCAAACTGATTGCATTAAAAAAAGTCCACAATAAAATTTGTAAATATGTTCTTAAGACATAATATTTGTATGCTAAAACACCATGCTACAAAAATACGTTACATCAGATCAGTATACACTAACTCTACAAATCTTTCCGAATTTGTATGCATTATGTATAATTAATACAGTAAACTGTTATTCAGCCGATCAAACGGAACAAAAGATTTGTCAGTCAAATTTTGTTGCTGACTGTACATCACTCATTGTATTCACAAATATTTTAAACTTGCTTGTAAGCAGACTGCTACTCAACTGTTTATTTAAGGCTGCAGTAAGTTAGAACAAGAGTTATGAAATGAAATGTATATGAAATTATCCAACTGGAAGTTATCTCAAACGATGCAGTAAAGATTCAACACCATAAAGGACTAAATAATTTCTAGCTACCAATCTATGTACCTCTGGGCTAGCTGCCCCATGGTTATTTCTCTACTTGTTCCCTTTGGGATAAGAGGGATGGATTTTTTTTAAATATCCAGGATGCCCAACTGACAGTGTCATACCCTAACTGAATAATATCTGTAGATAGTCTACATCAATATTACTAACGAGAATTTAGGTCCATGTTGCTGTCGCGATGAAGCATCATCAAATCTAGCGAGAAACGTCAGTCCTTTGTGTGCGTCATAATGAAACAACATTGGACTGCATGCATGACCCTGTCATCAACACAACGCATAGTTCTCAGCCAAGAAACACATACACACTCAATACAATACAATACAAAACCAATTTGTAACGTGCCGATCAGTCTGTCAAAATATCTGAAAATCAGTAGTAGAAAATAGTTTGAATTAGAGTTAACGTTTAAAACTGTTAACACTCGTTGAAGCATGACAGATGACAGTTCATTCCAGATCTATGGAGCAACAACAGAACACTCTGTCTGTCACACCGAGTGTTGTAAGGACGGCTAAGAGGTAGTTTGTCAGCTGCTGTTTCACAAGCCTTCTTGTACGGTGTTACTTGGGGCTGGGCTGAATTATCAGAAAATTTCGGTGGTCAGATGCACAATGTCTCACTCGACCAACAGTGTCTCAGCACAATCCATCACAATCACTTCAGCCAGCGGAATTCACCCACCACCATCCTTTCTTGGCCAACAAATTCATAGGGGAGGGAGGGGCTGCTGTATCATTTACACCAGCCCTCTGGCACCAGTATTGTCCAGCTATGAAATGATGTGCCAACAAATATTTATATACAATAATGCTGGCATGTGCTGTTTCCACGGCCAACGTATATACGATGTGGCAACGCTAGTCTAAATTTGCATTCATCACACTGATGTAAACGACAACAATTGAACAAGAAACTTGAGTTTCACGTGACTTGTTGTTAACACTATTAAGAGCTGCTTGTTTTCCACAAAACATAACAAAGCATTACTGGCACTAAAGAGCCAATGTAAACAAATCACCACCCTTCTCTCAGTTACTGCTTGAAGAATCCATGAGGTTCATTGAGTGTGATTGCTATTGCTGGCTACAAAGCACGTACTGCCGCACGTTTTTCACAATTCACACACAAGATCAATGGGGGACCAGAAATGGTGGTTAAACTGGCCTGTGTGTATTTAATCTTAAGCATATACACCATCACATGCACTCAGCCACTCTTTAACTGACAATCTTAACAAATCAGAATATAATAATTTAATGTTGTTACTCTAGCATAGAAATTATACTTGCCTATGACAGCAGCAATATACATACAGCAACGTAGAAATGACCACTGACTAACCGCGGCAACAATGGTGACTGGTGACACCCAAGTTACTGCAATGAATGGCAAAGCATTCGTCTTCAGCGTCATTAACCTACATACACCACATCCATGACACCGTGTTGAATTTACTGTCACTAAAGACGAAGCACTTAGAGCTCGCTGGCCACTGGTTGGGGTCACTGCAATGACACTGCTGGTGTTGGCTGTGTGTAAAATGATGTGCAATTATCACTGGTTCCAGAATGAATGTGGGAAAGCTCCAGCTAAGTGAGGTTCACATTGAAAAAGGTCACTAAAACAGAGATAGTTATCGTAGTGAGGGTCAATATGGCTGACAGACTATTCGTAGACACCCCTCAAACACTGCAAACCTTCATCAGTCATATCATTAAATTGTACCATATTACAACTTCTCATGCTGATATCCTTGGAATCATTGTAACACTTAGCATTAAGTGGTGGAAAACACTGGCAAGCCTGCTTACTTTTATCACTCACAGTATAGACTAAACACTGAATTGCATTAGTTTGCATGTTCTAATTGAAACTGTATACAATTTTGTACTGTAGTTAGTAGAGTTGTTAAGGTTTCCAAAACCTCTGCCAAAACTTAGGTTTTTTTCTGAGTCTGTTTATCACCGAAACCTAGGTTTTCCACCGTAACTAATAGAGTTAGAACGATCCAAAAAACTGGATGGGATTGATTCAGTAGTTTTATGTTGCCTGGACCAGCTGAGTCAGTACCTGGTCCAGCAGCGATGAGCGGCAATGAAACGTGTCATGTTTCTTGATGGTGGTAATTAGTTGGCAATCCAATACTGCATTAGTGTCATTTAAGTACTTATCAAATTCAGCACACAGAGCAACCATCCACGTTGATAATGACAAGCCACTTCAAAGGAGACTTGCCGCCAACATCGGATTCGGTGAATGTATTAGGGATGCACGCGTGTACACGATAAGCTATCATGTACACATTTACAAAATTACACTGTACACGAAATATGGCGGCAGTAACAAAATTCATTGCTACAAAATAATAAACAACTACATCAGCCAGTAAAACAACATAACATTTTGGCGACTTAATGCAAAAATAAGCACTAATCTGCAGCGAACGAACTTCACTGAGGACTCTAGCTGACGTTACAGACGGTGATGGCCGTTACTAGCTACGATGTTATCGTAACTGAGAACGAACTGAGAATCATCAGCATTTTATTATTGTTCGCCATATTCGTGTAAATTTTTGGTAAACAAGTTTACGAGTTTCGTGTACATGTTTACAAAATTACGCGATAGGCACATCCCTACTATGTATCCATATCCGGATTCCTAAATCAAATATCCTCTAAGGCTCACCAGTATGCTAAAATTGTACAAATTAATTTGACGAATATATTATAGCAGATTAGACCGATCACAAGAGAAGTTTTCAATGTTGTTTCAAAAAATGGTGAGAACTGTAAACTATCTGATAGATGAATATTTGATAACATTCCTCAATTAGGCCTGCTTGCTAGTTCTTAGCATCATTTGTCATTATTCACTGGACGTGTGCAACTGAGTTGTTTGTGCCATCGTGCTAGTGTATTAAACTGTAAAAATAATTTAGAATGCATTCATCAGGAAAAAAGAATCCAAACAGAAACCAAGGTTTCTTGCCAAAAACGTACCTAAACCTAAATGTCTATAAAATTTATAAACCGTAACAACAGTAGTAGTTTTATTGTCTGTCATGTAGCCATTACTGAATTAAATTAGTCAAATTTGCAGCATTTACAGCAAAATGGAAGAATTTACATTCACATTTGTGAATTTTACAAATCTCACAATGACTACCATAACGCATATTAATGTAATGTTCTCCACAAACAATTAACAAAATCAACTGACTGTGTCTTGTCACAAATCCTACTCTTTTTCTTTTCGTTTTTTCTTTAATTGTACAGTTACTACAGGCGGAGTGGGTTGATCGACTGAGCGAAGGTTTCATGTCCAACTTGACAAAAATAAGGCATTTTGGAGACGTTCTTCCGAGCCAATCTCTCAAGTAGCTAGTACTGAACAAACTAAGCCCAATTAATACGGTAATAAATGCTGAGGTAACATCCAAAATGCAGTACAATTTAGAATGCATTAATCAGGAAAAACGAGAGTTCCCATAGCGGTGAGGCTTGTTGCGAACTGCTATATCCGGTTACTTACTTACTTACAATTATACAACTAATGATATCGAGTGAAACACACAGTCAATGAAACATACACTCATACACCATACCTGTTGTCGTTAGCAGCATCAGCCACAGTAATACAACTGTCATGACTGACCCACGCCAGACGTGATCCATCTTTTGAGAAACTGACGCCATGCATCCAGCCGCCTGTACACAAGTCAGAATATACCACAAAATGATGACAAGACAAGTACAGAAAAACATACAAAAACAACATCATTAAAGCTGCATTGAAATGACCAAGTGATCAACAGTACCATCAACAATCAACAACCAGCCTAATCGTGCATACCTGCTGCACTTGTAAATTCTGCCATTAAGTTGGCAAACGGCATTCTGCTACCCCATTCCGTTGGACCAGGCTTCTCATCAATCTCTTTGATATATGCTGAAAAAACTCTGTGGCAGACAAACATTCATGTAACTCACACTGTAGTGTCAACATTAACAGCAACGTATACACTCAGAAATCACAGACACAATTTTTGAACTTACACCTACATCGTATAGTAATCACTATACAACAACTTTGCTGCTTAGCCTGCAGCACGTTCATTTTGCCAATGTATTTGGCATCTTGTTGTAAATGCCATTACACAAAACACTAAGTTTTGCTCAACTAACCTTCTATTCCAAAGATATTCTGGGCTTTTTGGTTTTCAGTTTTTGTTTTAAGTTTCTTTTTCCCTTATTTTTTAGCCCACCTGGCAGACTTGCCTGGCAGGCTATACATTTTGTCGACATTTTTTCTTTGTTTTTATTATTTTTTAGTAACTGACCTATGAGCAACGAGTTCACAGATATATGGATGGACCTTCACCAAATTTGTAGGATTGCTAAAGCTATGAAATAGCTTAACAAATCATGCATTCATTTGGCCATTGCACAAGGGACATTGCCATAGCAACCAATTAAAGTCACAAATTGGCGTTTTTTGCAGACCAATCTTCATTGTCACGCAGCTCGTGCTGCCACTATTAAACAGATTGGAATATCGGAACAACAATGAGCAGCTTAGAAGCTCAATGAATGTGGCTACTTCATATACAAATTTGGTGAGGTTCAGTGCAGTAACTTTTTCTCATTTGTGTAAAAAAATTGCAAAAATGGAATGGGCATATCCAGCCAATTATCTCAGAACGTGCTGTACCGATCTTGACCAAATTTTCAGCTTTGTGGTGGGGATTATTAAACTGACGTCAGTGGTATCGAACGGTATTTGTAAGTGGGGGGATAACTAAGCAGCAAGTAGTTATTAGCGACCATGTAACGTAATTTCTACACACAGTTTTGCGTGAAAAGTGGGGAGGATTATCCCCCCGGATTTTAAACTGGGGATTGATCCCCCTCACCTCCCGGCTCCAACGCCACTGATTGACGTTCATTATGAGATCGATCAAGGAACATTACTATGGTAACCAATTAATTTGGGGGGCTTTTTGCCAATGACAAAACTGACTACCTTCAGTCATTGCTCGGGCGTTCCAAAACGGAATGCAGTATTGCTATCTGCATTAGGGCATTAACAGTGTCAATGATGCAACTACATTGTGTACAGAATTCAGTGGACTTCGGTGTAGTAACCTCTAATATAACGTTTCTTATTTATGTACCTTCATATGGTCACTGGGCGAAAATCAGCCTACAATCTTCATTTGTCAGGCTGGCATTTCCAAATGCGTTATACGATTGAAATGTTGACGGACTGGTTCAAAGCGGCGATGGTACATGTACATCTCGTATAAATTTGGTGGGCTTCTATCCAGCATTTCTGCAGTTAATGCGTACAGCAGGTATTAATCAGCACTCAGGTTAATTAATCTACGTTCACTAGGGGGAAGCACATTTGTGTCTCGCCACTTCTCGCTAGGGAGCAACACTGCTATGCAAACTATATGCTGGGCTTTGCCATGCATTTCTAGTTCTGTTTCTGGTTCAGTGTGGTAGATTAAGCTGACCATACATCATCAGCTTATTAGCATAGTATAAACATTTTTATTTTGTATCGTATCATATCACACTGTGAAGTACTAATCCCTAAAATGAGAATCTATCTATGACAATTAGAGCATGCACTTTTTGCAGGCTGAATACCCTTCCTGTTGCCCAAATAAGAGTGTTAATTATTGATGAAACTCTGAAACACTGATTCCAGTTATGGACATCAATCATCAGGTGTCATCTTTCTCGAGTCACCACTAACTGTGTTGGTTACCAAACCCTTTACACTGCATCTTTGATGCCAGAACCCAGCTGTTATCATCATTAAAGTTCAGTAACATAACTACAGCTGCACAAATAACATATGTAAATTATTTATAATCCTTTCAGAATGAAGAATCCATATCAGACCATGAGGTATGACAGTTGTACTGGAAATGCAATAGTGTATTATCTATTTTTGCAAGCTACAGCAAATACATAAATGATTAACACAACTGTTATGTAGTGTTTATTTGTACAGCTAACACTCATGTTCAGAAGTAAACAACATAGTACCTTGTCTTGAAATCTGTTGAGCCACAAGCAAGCAATACATTATTATGATGCCAGTCCAAGCTACAAAAGCAATCAGCAATCACATACTTCACTACTAACAAATCTCATTCTCTGATTATTCCATTACTCAATTCTGATATCTGTTCCTGGCAATGCAAAGTTCATGTCGATTATGAATCAAAAACAAAAGTCACAATACAAAAATCAAAATCAATGAAAGGAAAAAAGTCAAACGGCAGAATAACTGACCAAGTGACGGTTGATCTGAACTGCTTTTTGATATGCTTGCTGACCCACCAATCGTTGTCACTCTCAAAGTAGCAGACAGATATCAACCGCGCACCGCTACCAACTGCAAACTTGTTCTCTAACGGAGACCAGCGTACACAAGTCGCTGCACGGTTTATGCGCAGAATGACCAGTGTCGGCTTCCAGCGAGGTAAGCCGTTGTTCCCAGACTGTTGCGTCCAGACATATGCATTGCGATCCTGTTTACACAACTCATCTACACTAATATATTGGTCAACATGTTTGGTCAACACGTCTGCTTATAACTCACTCTTCAACAACATGATTCCATGGTCTGCTTGACAGAATAAGATACAATCACTACTTCTTTTAAACAAATGTGTACTTAGGTTCAATATAAACTGTTAATGAGTACTAAAGGTCAGAAATATTACACATTTAACTGCTAACTGCAAATGAATAAGATTAACATGCTGCACGATTAATGCTACATGCAAGATTCATGCAACACATACCACACCCTTCAAACCATATTATACACTTCCAGCATACTACATGTACTAATTTCATTTAATAGCCAATTTCCAGGTGACCTGGTGTCAGCTGATTCGCTGATTCCTTACAACCTCCCTCTAGCTGTTCCAGAAGAGAACCTCTGGAACTACTGAAAGCAGGTTTTCATGAAGCAGATGTCCTTCAAAATCAAAGAAATGGAAGCAACACAAGACAATAATCCTAATCAGCTGTTCCTCATGTGTAGTCTTACCCTTTCTTCCCTACAGTTAGAACATTAAGCATCAATACTTACTGAGCCACAAGTAACGATGCGGTTGCTAATTGGTGCCCAGTCAACACCAGTTACCCTTTCAACATGTTCACGCAGTTTGTCTAAGAGCGACCATCGTGCTTCTGAACCCATCCATCCATACACATGAACTTCGTTGCTGTTCGGTGACAATGCCAACTCTGTAAACAATTCACTTCAGTGAAGTAGCACAATAACGTAAACATACACACGTTCAATGCCTGCATCTGCATTTTACTTGATAGGCTAAGGCTACATGTTGAAGAACGCAACAAAAATTTCCACTCACTCCCCTTTGGCTAATCCTACCAACCCTACCACAGAAACAAAAACTAAGTCTAACCATAATGCTACCAATAATCCTAACTCTCTTAACTCTAATGCTTACCATAAAACATTGATACAATAACTAAACTCATGTCTGTAAACAAATAACTGCACAAAACCTTCACAACAATGCCACATTTTAATACATCTGGGCACACAGAAATCGGGAACTGAGTCCAATCCGTTTTTTCCTTCATTCATTCAATTCTAGTACTGCTAACGCCTTTTCTTAACATGAGCAACGTATAAAATTTTAACCTAAATTAAAACTGGAATCCAAAATGATGAAGGAATAAAACAATACTAAAATGTGGAGCTAGTCTAGATTTGCACGTCAAAACGTTCTGACGTCGCCTCACTCCAGCAAAGTACCCACCCAACACAGCATACATTAGACACTGCAAATGCGTTGTTTTTCCCCCGTACAACATCCAAGTGTTCCACAAATTGACATTTAATTCAGACACAAAATATAAACTTCACACACTTTACTCCGCTGTCACTAACAGCTCACAAGGGCACTGCGCAGTGTCTGCACTGTTATGAGAAGCTGCACTGAATATCTTGTTTCGAATTCGAATATATTAGTGTCCGATGCATTTGTACCTGAGGATTTTTGCTGTGATATTGTTATCCCCTTACTGGAAAAACAGGCATAGTGATGCTACCTCCTTGTCCTTGGACATGTATAGAGGCTTTACACTAGGGATGTTAAATTCGTTTTTTTTCCAAATTCGAACTTCGTTTGTAAAATTCGAATTTTATTCGAACTTCGTTTAGGCCTTCGATATATAATGGTCTCAAGCGTGCATCACTACACTGCACGCAAGTACCGGCAAGCAATAAAAACGAATGCGTACGACTTGCTATGCAGAGCAAATCCACATTTGTGCTGAAGACAAAGGCTCTATATAAACTTGTTAATAATTCGTTATCGTCTGTTTTTACTGATTTAAAACTCCAAAGAGCGAAAAAAAACTTTTTGTTTACAAACAAGCTCGCGGTCACGATTGATCACGTGATCGTGTTGTTGTTTAACGTTTCGTCGCGCCCGGTTCCATTGCTGACGAACGTACGTCGCAAGTCCGTATCATATCGTTATACTGCAAGAAAAGAACAAATACATTACAGACTTTCACTTTTTTAATTTATTTCGATCAGTGCCGGTACCGATGCATGCGCAATAACCGCAATGCAAGACTGTCGGTTCCAGTTGAATTTTAGAAATAATATGTGACAACGCCATCTTAACTATTTTATGCTCTTTACGGCACCCATTTCAAAGTGCAAATTCATTTATTGCCAATCAATACTGCGTGAAAATGGTGCGCAAATTTCAATAATCTGAGATTCGAATACCGAATGTACACAAATCGAATTCGAATTTTAAAATCGAAGTTCGAAAATTCGAACTTCGTTTAACATCCCTACTTTACACTATTGCCTATTATATGTAATATTTTTGAGCTAGTTTTACTTGATATGTTTATCGATTTCTTGAAAAGTGACCATTTGCAGTTCGGATTCAAAAAGAATAGTAGTTGTTCTCATGCACTTTTCTCATTCTCAGAATATGTTAAATATTTTGTGAATAATGGCTCTAAGGTATATGGAGCCTTTTTAGATGCTAGCGTTCCTGTAGTGCTATCTCAGCATCCACTGAGCTTTTTAAATAAGTGATCTTTTGCGTATATGTAGGCTACATGAAGGAAATATTTACAATTGCACAAGCTTATTCAGAACTGCCTAATTTTCGATCAACTACACGTTAAAACGCATCTGTTGGTTAATAGGACAGAGTCTTATTATCTACGTACCGAATAGTGAGTATCTGCACAACCCTAAACAACAGTGAAAACAATGCATGTGTTTGTTTCCGGTTTGGCTATGTTAAGCTTTAGCTGTAGGTAATATTAGTAAAAAAGTCTACTTTATGGAACACTTGGACGTTGTACGGGGAAAAAACAATTGCAGTGTCTAATGTACGAATTGCTGCAGTGAGGCGATGTCAGAACGTTGTGGCGTGCAAATCTAGACAAGCCCCGTAAAATGCCACTGCACTGCAGTTGTATCGACATGCAGACCCACACCTTTGACCTCTTAGTTCAATGTCAAGCCTACCATCATTTTCCAGACCAGATATTTTCATTACAGTTTTTCCGTCATTACC